>WLWG01000358.1_pt1 | contig 47581 bp, 48 predicted proteins | sample 6712871 | NCBI WGS metagenome assembly WLWG01 (sample SAMN12718693, study PRJNA515312) | sponge metagenome | isolation source: marine sponge | host: Mycale hentscheli | place: New Zealand: South Island, Marlborough, Capsize Point | collected 2003-05-01
GAACTTCGTCGATGTGCTCGACGTGTTTGCTTGTCACGTCATCGAGTTGCTTTTCTGCGCGACGGACATCGTCCTCGCCAGCATCGCCGTCCTTTTGGAGCTTGTCGAGAGCTTCCTTCGCATGACGCCGGATGTTGCGAACCGAAATACGGCTGTCTTCGGCTTTGGACCTGGCCATCTTGATGTATTCCTTGCGACGCTCCTCCGTGAGCTCGGGAAGAACAACGCGGATAATCGCCCCGTCAGTGTTCGGGTTCACTCCCAGATCACTGTCCCGAAGCGCCTTCTCGATCTCCGCCATCGCGCCCTTGTCGTAGGGACTGATGACGATCATCCGAGCTTCGGGCACCTGGAAAGACGCGAGTTGATTCAAGGGAGTAGCAGTGCCGTAGTAGTCCACAACGATCTTGTTGAACATGGTGGCGTTCGCGCGACCCGTCCTGATCGTCGCGAAGTCCTCGCGGGCCACCTCGATGGCTTTGTCCATCTTCTCAGTGGCCTCGAGCAGGATCATCTCGATCTCTTCACTCACGGGTGCTCCTCACGTTTCCGATGAGACTAACGTGCCGATCCGCTCCCCACGGCACGCTCGGGCGATGTTGCCTTCTTGAAGAAGGTTGAACACGACGATCGGCAGCGCGTTGTCCCGACACAGACTGATGGCCGTTGCGTCGGCGACTTTGAGGTCGCGGGCAAGGACCTCGTCGTAGGTCAAGCGGTCGTAGCGCACAGCCTGAGGGTTGGATCGAGGGTCGTCGTCGTACACACCATCGACGCCCTTCGCCATCAAGACGACTTCGGCACCGATCTCCAGTGCTCGCTGGGCGGCTGTGGTGTCGGTGGAGAAGTACGGCTGCCCGAGTCCTGCTCCAAAAATCACCACCCGGGCCTTATCGAGGTGTCGCATCGCCCGTCGAGGAACGTACGGCTCGGCTACCTGGCCCATCGCGATCGCCGTCTGCACACGCGTTTCGATGCCCGCTTTCTCGCAGAAATCCTGCAGGGCCAGACAATTCATCACCGTGCCGAGCATGCCCATATAGTCTGCGCGGGCCCGTTCCATACCGCGCTCAGACAATTGCGCGCCACGGAAGTAGTTGCCTCCACCAATGACGACCGCTACTTCGGTACCCGCACGCACCACATCAGCGATTTGCCGTGCGATCGACGCCACCACATCGGGATCGACGCCGAGCCCGCCACCGCCGGAAAAGGCTTCACCGCTGAGCTTGAGGAGAACCCGATCCCAGCCACCCTCGGGAGCACCGGGCCATGTCTCGATGGTCCCGTCGAGGGAAGGCTGAACCGGCTCCCCTGCCGTGGACCGATCCATGAGACTTCCCTTCCGCCGAGTTACGCCTGGCCTGGCTCGAACCTAGCGAATGCGCGGACCGTTGTTCCGTTTTCGGCCAGCACATCGGCCACCGTCTTCTTGTTTTCCACGACGCTGGCCTGCTCGAGCAGCACGTTGTCCTTGAAGAAGGCGTTCACCCGACCCTCCACGATCTTGGGGATGGCCTGCTCGGGCTTGCCCTCTTCCTTGGCCGCCGTCTCGGCAATCCGACGCTCGTTCTCCACCGTCTCCGCAGGCACATCGTCGCGGTTCAGGAAGGAGGGCCGCATTGCCGCGATCTGCATCGCGATTCCCTTTGCCGTTTCCTCATCTCCGTCGTAGGCGACGAGGACTCCCACCTGCGGCGGAAGATCGGAGGCACGGCGGTGCAGGTACGTGGTGGCCGGAGCCTGCACCGTGGTGACGCGTCCAAGTTCGATCTTCTCCCCGATGACACCGGCCATATCGGCCACCGTCGCCTCGACGGTGGCACCGGTGTCGAGAGTGCTCGCCAAAAGGGCATCCCGGTCAGCCACCTGGGCATCGAAGGCTGCCTGCGCCAGAGTGCCTGCGAGCGCTTGGAATTCCTCACCCTTGGCCACGAAGTCTGTCTCGCACAGAACTTCGACCATGGTGTTGTCCACGGCAGCGACGACACCGTTGGAGGCGGTGCGCTCGGCGCCTCTCTTGGCAGCCTTGGCCGCTCCAGAGATCCGCAGAGCCTCGACGGCCTTATCGAAATCGCCGTCGCTCTCCTCGAGCGCCTTCTTGCACTCCATCATTCCCGCGGAGGTCATCTCCCGGAGCCGCTTGACGTCAGCAGCGCTAATCGTTGCCATCTTCTTCCTTCGTGTATCGGTGGGTCGCGAAGTTCGGAGTCTCGATCCGCACATCTCCAGGCTCGGGCTTCGCGGTGTGAGTCAGGTTGACGCCCTACGCCTGCTCGGCCGGGGCATCGGGGGTTGCGGCTTCTGCGCTTGTTGCGTCAGCCGGCGTGCTTTCAGCGGGTGCAGCATCGGCAGGCCCAGAGTCAGTCGGCGGGCTGTCGGCAGCTGCCGCGTCGGCGGCGACCGCTTCATCGGCGGCACCCTGGCCTGCGAGCAGATCGCGCTCCCACTCAGCCAGTGGCTCCTCGGTGGCTCCCTCGGCAGACGAGGCGCCGGATCGTGCCATCAGGCCTTCGGCCACCGCATCGGCCATGACGCGCGTCAAGAGCGCGACGGAGCGAATCGCGTCGTCATTACCCGGAATCGGGAAGTCGACCTCGTCGGGATCGCAGTTGGTATCGAGCACAGCGATTACCGGGATTCCAAGCTTGCGAGCTTCACCGACGGCGATGTGCTCTTTCTTGGTGTCGACGACCCACACTGCGCTGGGAATCTTGACCATATCGCGAATACCGCCGAGTGTCCGCTCGAGCTTGTCCTTCTCACGACGCATCATGAGCAGCTCTTTTTTCGTCTTTCCGGAACCGGCAACATCGTCGAAGTCGATCTCTTCCAACTCCTTCAGGCGCTGCAGGCGCTTGTGAACGGTATTGAAGTTGGTGAGCATGCCGCCGAGCCAACGCTCGTTGACGTATGGCATGCCAACACGATTCGCCTGCTCGGCGATCGCTTCTTGTCCCTGTTTCTTAGTGCCGACGAACATGATGGATCCACCGTGCGCGACGGTTTCCTTCACGTATTCGTAGGCACGATCGATGTACGACAGCGATTGCTGAAGATCGATGATGTAGATGCCGTTGCGCTCGGTAAAGATGAAGCGCTTCATCTTGGGGTTCCAGCGCCGGGTTTGATGCCCGAAGTGGACACCACTTTCCAGAAGCTGGCGCATCGTGACGACGGCCATGGTCGTTCTCCTTCTTCGGGCGCGCGCGCCCGTCGGCGGTGGCATGCCACCGCGTGCGGTTGTCGGTTCACCCGGCGGGCGAACCCCTGGCGATCTCCGTCCACTCGCCCGCCGAAGCGGGACCGTCGAGCCGACGGGCTGCGCGAGGCGCAGCGGTAGATCGCGCGAAATATGTCTCCCCGAAGGAAGCCGCCTTAGTCTAGGGGGCTGGGGTTGCACCCCAATGCCCAGGGCACGGCTTGACTATCCCCAGCCTGCCGGGTTGATCTGGCTTCGGGTGGCACGCCCGGGCAGCGTTGAGGTGTGAATACACCGCTGCTGGCGCTCCTGACGGCCACCTTCCTGGCGCTTGGCTCACCGGCCTCGGGCTGGACTTCTCCCCTGACCACCGGTTGGGAGCAGGTGCTGCGGGCCTTCGAACGCCCGGATGACCGTTTCGCCGCCGGCCATCGAGGCATCGACTTTGCGGCACCCCCGGGGGCCGAGGTGCGAGCAATCGGGCCCGGTCGTGTGGCGTTCGTCGGCCATGTGGCCCGCACGCCCACGGTCAGCATCGGGCATGACCATCCACCGTGGACATCGACGTATCAGCCGGTCGAGGCCCTCGTGGCCGAAGGCGACCGGGTGGAGACGGGGACCATCATCGGCCGCCTCGCCGCACACGGCGCGCACTGCTCCCGGAGCTGCCTTCACCTCGGACTGCGACGGCCGGCGTGGGAGGCCCGCGATGCCATGACCGATCCGTACGTGGATCCGTGGGCGTGGATCGAGCGACGCCCGGTTCTCAAACCTCTAGTTCCCTGACCGAGGGTGCGCCTGCTCGAACGTGCTGCGCAATCGCTCAACCGAGACGTGGGTGTACCTCTGCGTGGTCGCCAGATTCGCGTGACCGAGCAACTCTTGAACCGACCGCAGATCAGCACCACCTTCGAGCACGTGAGTGGCAGCGCTATGGCGCATCGCGTGAGGAGAAATCATCGGAACACCGGCCGCATCACTGATCCTTCTGACAATGGTGCGCACCACGCGCGGATCGATGCGTAGACCTCGATCACCGACGAACAATGCCGTTGTGGATTCCTTCGCCAGTTGTTGCCGTGCGTCGACCCACGATTCCAGTGCACGTGCGGCGGGCAATCCGATCGGAACGACGCGTTCCTTGTCTCCTTTGCCAAGGACCCGCAGGGTGCGGTTTCCGTCGTCAACATCATCGGTGTCAAGACCACACAACTCCGATACGCGAATCGCCGCACCGTAGAGGACTTCGAGCATCGCCTGATCCCGAATGGCGCTGGCCGATCCGTCATGCCGAGCCGCGAACTCCAGGACTTGGTGCGCCTGACTCTGATCGAGAACCGTGGGCATCCGCACACCCACCCGTGGGCTCACGAGTCGGTGCCCCGGGTCGTTCTCACACATGTCCTGCGCACTGCACCACGCCGTGAATGCGCGAGCCGAGGCGGCCCGGCGCGCAATCGTGGAACGAGACAAGCCATCCTGCGTCGCGTCGGCCAACCAGGCGCGCAGTGTCGGCAGAGCGAGCTGCGCGGGTGTCTCGATGTCTCGATCCACGCAAAAGCCAACAAGATCGTTCACATCGGACAGATACGCCCGGACCGTATGCGCGCTGCGATTTCTCTCGTCACGCAAGTGCTCGGCGAAGCCATCCACAGCCTGCTGCCACGCAAGCGACATGGAATCGGCCATGCAGACATGGTGGCAACCTCGGAGACGAACGTGCGTCAGGCTCGCCCATGGGCACCGTCGCTGGGTGCGTAAACCCATCGATCCTGCCCTCGTCGCTGCACCAAGCCCATGTCTTCGGCCTGCGCAAGGCACGTTCGCGCCTGAGAACCGGAAACACCGCTGCGCACCGCGATGTCGTCCAGGCTCATCCCCTCGGCAGACCAATGGGGCGTCGGCACGGCATCAAGCACTTCCTGCAGAACCCGACTCATCGATTGTTTACCGGAGTGCACCCGCGACTCATCGTGGGTCGCGTGCCCGCGGGAATGACTGCGCGAATCGTGCGGCACAGCGTCGTGCGCTCGCTCGAAGTCGGGGAGCACCGCGCGAACATCGGTGACATCCGCGGCAAGCATCGCGACGCCCTCGTGCACCAGCCGATGGGTGCCCCGAGACATCTCGGACGTCACCGGTCCGGGGACAGCGAGCACAGGGCGATTCAGCTCGGCGGCGTTGGACGCTGTCGTCACCGAGCCCGACCGGTGCGCTGCTTCGACCACGCAGGTCGCGCTCGCCAGAGCGGCAATCAGGCGATTTCGCGTGAGGAAGCGTCGTCGTCGCACCGTCTCTCCAGGCGGCGCCTCGCTCACGAGCAGGCCACGATCAACGATCTCGGCAAACAGGCCTTCGTTCCCTCGCGGGTAGGGCGTATCCACTCCACCGGCCAGCACACAGATCGTCACCCCATCAACGGCGAGAGCACCCCGATGCGCTGCCGCATCGATCCCGTAGGCCCCACCGGAGATCACCGTGACATCGTTCTGCGCCAGTTGAGCGGACCATTCCCGCGCAATCCACTCTCCGTAGCGCGTGCATGCGCGCGCGCCCACGATGGCCACCGAACGCAGCGCCATCAGTCGCGGATCTGCCTCACCCCAGCACCACAAAGCCAGTGGTCGATGGGCTCGGAGTTCATTCATCCGTCCCGGCCATTGGCCATCACCCGGCACAACAACACGCGCTCCGATGTCTCGGCCTCGATCGATCAGCGCGTCCAGATCCAATTCCTCCAGGCGACGCCGCAAGGCGTCAGCTCGTGGGATCTTCGGGCGCTGACGACCGGCATCGAGGAGCGCCGCCACTGTCGCTGTCGGTCCCCGCGAGTCAATGACGTCGGCCAAGCCGGCCTCCCCCGGTTCGCAGACGGCGGCCAAGGCAATGCGGGCGCGGCGACGAACGTGCGCGTCCGTGCACGCGGGATCGGCTTCGGGGCTGGTCGATTTCACGACACCTCCTGCTGCGGGAGTCGGTGCCGTTCCACCGCTTCGTGCACGTGGGCGAGGGTCATCTCACACCGCGCGTAGGTGTTCGACGACCGGCTGACCCGCCGGTGGAATGGTCACCGCGACGACATCGAAACGCAACGCCGGCGCGTGGATCGATCGCTCGTCGAGCCACGCCAGCGCCAACGAGCGCAACCGTCGGATCTTCCGTCGGGTCACCGCCCGAGACGGCGCGCCGAAAGCCAAAGACCGGCGCGTCTTGACTTCGACGATGACTAAGGCGTCAGCATCGCGTGCAATGACATCGATGTCTCCGACCGCCTCGAAGCCGTGGGGCCGCCAGTTGCGATCCAAAATGAGCATCCCCGCACTGCGCAGATGGGTGGCTGCAATCTCCTCGCCGCGTATGCCGAGCGCTCGTTGGTGATCGACATGGTCCACGGCGGGCATAACGACAGCGTTCGTCACCGTGCAGAGGGCGCGCCAGAGAGCAAGAGACCTCTGTGGACGGAGCGGCCAGGGGTATGTGGACGGTGTTACGTGGGGAGCAGATTCCAACTACGGCGGTGGATCGTCGTTACCCCGTGGGTGGCGATAGCGGACCGATGACCGGCGGTTCCGTATCCAACGTTTCGATCCCATCCATAAACCGGATAGGCCACATGAAGATCGCGCATCAGGCCGTCACGTTCCTCCTTGGCCAGGATCGATGCCGCCGCAATGCTGATGCAGGTGGCATCGCCCTTGATGACCGTACGCACCGACCACCGGGCATCCACGGGCGTGATGAAGTCGTGCCGTCCGTCGAGCAGGACACAGCCCACAGCCCTTCGATCACTGATCGACTCCACTGCCTGCGCGGCACCCTCACCTAGCGCCTGCGTGATGCCGACGTCGTCTATTCGCTCGGCCGGTATGTGCACCACGGCAGCATCGATCGCCCACGCGCGGATGGCCGGGCACGCGTCCTGACGTCGCTTCTGACTCAGGGCCTTCGAGTCTCGGATGTCCGTTGGTGGCGTTCCGCAGGTTCGATTCACAGCTACCGCACCGATGGTCACCGGACCGGCGAGCGCTCCCCTGCCGACCTCGTCCACGCCGATCACCACACCTGCCCCCGGCGGCGCCACAAGCGACCATTCAAGGTCGAGCGTCGGGGCTTGGGGTGTCGCCACTATCCGAGTGCGGGGTTATCGAAGATGGCGGGAACCGACTCCAGGGATAGGCGAGAGAACGGCCACACCACCAAAACGACCCGGCCCACAGCATTTGACTCCGGCACGGCACCTTCGGACAAGTCAAGGTGGTAACGCGAGTCCCGCGAGTTGGCTCGGTTGTCGCCCATCACGAACATCGACGCGGGTGGAACAGTCACGTCGAAGCGGACCTGGTCCGTGCGGCCGACGATGTAGTCCTCGTCCAGCGGTACTCCATTGACGACGATTCGACCCTCCGCGTCGCAGCACGCCACACGGTCACCCGCGACACCGATCACTCTCTTGACCAAATCGTCACCGGAATCGCTGGGAAGAACACCAATGAACGTCAACCCATCCCGAACACGCGCGCGCCAACTATCTCCCACCGGCACAGGGTCCGGAAGCCAATCGCCGGGATCTTTGAAGACAACGATCTCTCCCCGAGTGACTCCCGAAATTTCCGTCGTGATCTTGGACGCGATGATCCGGTCCCCCGGTCGCAGCGTGTCCTCCATGGAGGCACTGGGAACGTAGAAGGCCTGGATGAGGAATGCTCGAAGCAGGGCCGACAAAGCAAGGGCGACCACAACGATGATGACGATCTCGCGAAACCCACGCCAGAACGGGTGGGCGACTTCCTTCTCCCGAGCATGCTTGCCGCGTGGCTTCTTTCCCATCAGGTGATCACATCATCCTCAGCGCAGATCCATCACTCAACAACGCCGACGTCACTCGGTTGTCGCGTAGTCGGGCAAGGGGATGTTCTGGATCCGCGAAATCGGCCACACCACCGTCATGGCTCGACCAACCACCGCGGACTCCGGCACGAAGCCGCCTCCCGGGTCACCCATGTGCGAGCGAGAGTCGGCCGACGCGGAGCGGTGATCACCCATAACCCACAGCATGCCGTCTGGGACTTCGACATCGAAGGGTTGCAGGCTCGGCGCGTCTCCAGGAAACAGGTAATCCTCGACAAGTGGAGTGCCATTGACCGTGAGTTGCCCCTGAGCATCGCAACATGTGACCCGGTCTCCACCGGTTCCGATCACCCGCTTGATGAAGTCGGTCGAGTCGGGGGCGACAAGGCCGAAGGACTGGCCGACCCAGACCAGCGCGCCCGTGATCGGGTCTCGGTCTGGCGCTACCTGAGGCGGAACGAACGACCCGGACCCATCGAAAACGACAACGTCCCCGCGCTCGATATCGCGGACCTTGAACACGGCCCTGTTGACCAGAACCCGATCACCAACCTGCAGTGTGTTCTCCATAGAGCCGGACGGGATGGAGAAGGGCTTGACCAAGAACGTGGTGATGAGAAGGACCACTCCCAGGGCAACGGCAATCGTTACCGGGATGTCCCACCAAGGTTGCCGACCGCGATCGGCCAATGTCAGTTCTCCGAGGTCGTGGGCGCGGCGTCATCCGACGGCGCAGCTTCATCCGTCGACACGGTGTCTTCCGTCGACATGGTGTCTTCCACTGGTGCGGAGTCATCCGTCGACACGGCTTCATCCGTCGACACAGCATCGTCCATCGGCGCTGCGTCATCCATCGACCCAGCGTCATCCATCGGAGCTGCAGTGGCGGCCGCTGCCGGTGAGTTGTCTCGACGCTCACGGATCTTCGCGGCCTTACCGCGCAAACCACGCAGGTAGTAGAGCTTGGCGCGACGAACGTCACCACGGGTGACGACCTCGATCTTCTCCACGATGGGTGAGTGCAACGGGAAGGTGCGCTCGACGCCCACGCCGTAGGAAACCTTGCGAACGGTGTAGGTCTCACTGGCTCCGGAACCGGAGCGGGCGATCACGACGCCCTGGAACACCTGCACACGGGTCTTGTTGCCTTCGACGACCTTCACGTGAACCTTCACGGTGTCGCCGGCGCGGAAATCGGGAATGTCGTCGCGCAAAGAGGCGGCGTCGACGGGGTCGAGGGTCTTCATCGTTGCTTCTCTTCCTGCAAGCGCCACAAGTCGCCCACGGTTGTGTGGGGTGGTGCCGTCCTCAGGCGTCCCTTGTGGCAGACGTCGAACCGGCCGGCCAAGTGTGCCACATCCTCCCCGTGCCCCCGCGAACGGGCGGCTCGGACAAGGTGAGATGACTCGATCAGCGTCAGGGATTGGGGAGGTCGGGGCGCCGGGCACGCGTTCGTTCCTCGGCCTGCTGCCTGCGCCATGCGTCGATCCGCGCATGATCACCAGACAGCAGCACATCCGGAACCTCGAGGTTCCGCCAGGCGGGTGGCCTGGTGAAGACCGGGCCTTCCAAGGCAGCGCCGTCGACCTTGCTGAAGGAGTCGTCCACAGCGCTGTCTGCATTTCCCAACACACCCGGCTTCAGGCGAACCGCAGCCTCCACCATGGCGAGCGCAGCGGCCTCACCGCCAGCGAGAACGTAATCGCCTATCGAGTACTCCCGCACACCCGCCCAGTCGTCACGACCGGCGTAGTGCTCGGCCACCCGCGAGTCGATTCCTTCGTATCGTCCGCACGCGATCACGACGTGCTCAATGTCAGATACTTCTGCGGCCGCATCCTGATCGAATTGATAACCCGAGGGGCTTGGGATAACGAGAACCGGAGGCTGCTTCACAGATGCTCGGATGGCATCCAAGGCCGCACCCCACGGTTCGGGAAGCATCACCATTCCGGGGCCGCCGCCATACGGGGTGTCATCCACGCTTCGGTGCTTGTCGGTGGCGAATTCGCGAAGGTCGTGCACCCGGATGTCAACGATGCCGGCTTCTCGAGCTTTCCCCACGAGGGACAGCTCCAGCGGTGCCAAGTACTCGGGGAAGATCGAAACGATGTCGATACGCATCAGTCGTCGTCTCCTGGCTCCAGGAGACCCTCCGGCGGGGTGATGACGATTCGCTTGGCGCTCACATCGATCTGGGAAACGAACGCGGACACGAAGGGGATGAGCACTTCTCGCTCATCCGGTGTCACGACAACCAGGAGGTCTTGCCCCGGAAGGTGTGAAACCTCACGCACAACGCCGATCACGACGCCGTCGGAATCGCTGTCGGAATCACTGCCGTCAACAACGACCTCGCACCCTTCGAGGTCGGAGTCGTAGAACTCTTCTGGGTCCTCCGGGCGCTCATCGGCCGGACGATCGACACTCACCAGCGCATTGCGCAATTGCTCCACGGCGGTGCGATCCTCGTACCCCTCGAAGGTCACCAGGAGACGGCCGCTGTGCCAGGTAGCCGTAGCGACCGTCAGATCGAGTCCGGAGTCGGTAAGCAGTCGTGCGCCCACCGCGAAACGCTTGTCCGGCTCGTCCGTGCGAACCTCAATGGTCGCCGCCCCTTTCACCCCGTGCGGTCGACCGATGCGCCCGACAACGACGAGCACGGTGGGACTTAGCGTTCTGCCACGTCGAGGAAGTCGACGCGCACGCCACGACCACCGTTGATCGACGTGATCACGGTGCGTAGCGCTGTGGCTGTGCGACCACTCCTGCCGATGACGCGACCCATATCCGCGGGGTTCACACTCACTTCCAGTGTGGCGCCGCGGCGGCCCGAACGCTCGGACACTGAGACGTCGTCGGGGTTGTCCACGATGCCGCGGACGAGATGGCCGAGCGCCTCGTCGAGCATTACTCGGACGCTTCCTCAGCAGATGCCTCAGCAGACGGTGCTTCTGCAGCCGGCTCTTCGGCCGGAGCGTCAGCCGGTGCGTCTGCCGCTTCCTCCGCAGCTGCTGCAGCGGGCTCTTCAGCGGGTGCCTCCGCGGGTGCGTCTGCCGGTGCCTCCGCGGGTGCGGCGGCTTCCTCAGCAGCCTGCGCAGCGGGCTCCTCAGCAGCCTCTTCGCTTACTGCGGCTTCCTTGGGCTTGGCTTTGGCCGGCGCGGGTGTCTTGGGCTCGGAAGCCGCTTCCTTCACCGCTGCCTCGTAGGCGACCTTCTTGTCTGCCTTCGGCTCAGCCACTTGCAGTGTGCCTTCGGCGCCGGGCTCGCCCTTGAACTTCTGCCAATCGCCGGTGACCTTCAAAATGGCGGCGACGGCCTCGGTCGGCTGCGCGCCGACTCCGAGCCAGTACTGAACCCGCTCCGAGTCCACGCGAATGATGCTGGGGTCCTCGAGCGGCTGGTAGATGCCGATCTCTTCGATCGCGCGGCCGTTACGAGCCGTTCGCGAGTCCGCGACGACGACGCGGTATTGGGGTGCGTGGACCTTGCCCACGCGCTTCAACTTGATCTTGACTGCCACGGGTGGCTGCTCTCCTGACGTGTGGTGGACGGCTTCGCACCGGCGTGGGGTGCCGTGCTGGGCCGACTCTCGGACCGACGCGGGCGAGGTGAGAGGGCCTCGCCTTCGTCGAGAACGTGCTGAGTCTGCCAGAGGTAGCGGCGTGCAGGCCGCCCGGGGCTAGGAGAGCAGCTTCTTGAGATCGTCGGGGAGATCGGAGAGGTCCGGCGGCGTCATCGGTGCCGCGTCCGCCCCGGTCGTGGCGGGCTGTCCCGCCTCCTGGGCCGCCCTCTTCGCCGGGTTTCCGCTCCGGCCCTTCTTGGCTTTGCGTCCGGCCTGCTTGGGCATCTTCCCCTTGGACTTCTTTCCGCCCCCTGCCCCCGGAGCCCCCGGCATTCCTGGCATTCCCGGCATGCCGCCGCCCTTGCCCATCTGCTTCATCATCTTCTGGGCCTCACCGAAACGATCGATGAGCGAGTTGACGTCGCTGACCTGAGTGCCCGAACCGTTCGCGATGCGTGTCCGGCGCGAGCCATTGAGGATCTTGGGGTCCTGGCGCTCCGCAGGTGTCATCGACTGGATGATCGCCGACACCCGATCCAATTCACGATCGTCGACCTGATCCAACTGGGCCTTCATGTCCCCCATGCCGGGGAGCATCCCCAAGATCTTGCCCAGGGATCCCATCTTCTTGATGGATTGCATCTGTTCGAGAAAATCCTCGAGGGTGAAGTCTTCGCCCGAGGTGACCTTGCGGGCCATCTTCTCGGCTTGTTCGGCGTCGAACGCCTTCTCGGCTTGCTCGATCAACGTCAGGACATCGCCCATATCCAAGATGCGATTGGCCATCCGGTCGGGGTGGAAAGCCTCGAAGTCGGACAACTGTTCGCCGACCGACGCGAACATGATCGGCTTGCCGGTGACGGTGACTATCGACAAAGCCGCACCACCGCGGGCGTCACCGTCGAGTTTGGTCAACACGGCGCCGTCGAAACCGACCTGCTCACCGAATTTCTCCGCCGTCGTGACAGCGTCTTGACCGATCATCGCGTCGACGACGAGCAAGACGTTCTCCGGCTGCACGGCGTCGCGAACCCGACGCAGTTCGTCCATCAACTCCGCGTCGATGGCCAAGCGGCCGGCTGTGTCGACGATGACGACGTCGTGCAGGGCGCCCTCGGCATGTCGACGCGACTCGCGGGCGACCTGCACCGGATCGCCAACCCCGTTCCCTGGCTCTGGGGCAAAGACGGGAACGTCCGCCCGCTCCCCCATCACGCGCAACTGATCCACAGCGTTGGGACGTTGCAGATCTGCGGCCACCAACAAGGGGGTGTGACCGTCGGCCTTCAAGTGAGCGGCGAGTTTGCCCGCCAGTGTCGTCTTGCCCGCACCTTGCAGACCGGTCAGCAGAATGAAGGTCGGCCCGGTCTTGGCGAACTGCAGCGGCCTGGTCTGACCACCGAGAATGTCGATGAGTTCTTCATGAACGATCTTGACGACCTGCTGCCCCGGATTCAGGGCACCGGACACCTCCGATGACAGAGCTCGTTCCTTGACTCGCGCAGCGAACGCGCGGACCACAGGCAGGGCCACGTCGGCCTCGAGCAACGCCGTGCGGATCTCCTTGACGGTGGCATCGATATCCGCTTCAGACAGGCGACCTTTGCCCCGCAGACCCTTGAAGGTCTCGGACAACCGGTCCGACAGCGACCCGAACACACCTGCTCCTCGAACGACGACGACACCCACAACGCGCCGAATGCGCCCCGTCAGACTAACGCGCCTCCACGGCCGCTTGAACCGTGGTTCGCACAGCGTGCGCGTGATCGTCACTCAGCGGTGCGCCGAGGCGATCGGTCACGAAGAAGGCATCCACGACCTCCGACCCGAGCGTGTCGATCTTCGCACCCGTCACCCGGCAGTCGGCCGCAACAAGGGCGGACGTGATGCGGTGCAGCAGGGCTGTCTCGTCGTGGGCGCGCACCTCAATGACCGTGTGGGTGGCCGCTGAGTCCTCGACGATGACTCTCGGTGCGGCTCCGGTAGAACCCGATGCCGGTGATTCGCTGCGCCGACGCAGTCGATCCTCGACATCGAGATCGCCGGCGAGGGCCGCTCGAAAATCCGACGCCATCGCCCGGACGTCCGGAGGATCGCCGAACAGTGGCTTCACAAGCCATTGTTGCGCGGCCCTGTCCGATTCGGTTCGGATGCGCGCTCCTCGCACCTGCAATCGGTGCAGGGAGAGGACTCCCGCGACGAGAGCAAGGAGACCGAAACGATCCGGAGCGGACACCACGATGGAGAAGCCGTCCTCGACCGGCTCCAGACGCAGCGACGGTTCACCCTGTTCGGCCAGTGCCGTCACCACGGCGGGGGACTCCTGCACGGTCGATCGCGCGTGCCCTTGCATCTGCGCTCGCGATTCGGTGACCAGGTCGGTGATCAGCCGACGACGCCACGAACTGCGCACCGATGGTCCGGTCGCTTCGGCGTCGGCCCATGTCAGCGCGTGCAGAAGTTCCAGGCTCTCGACGTTGGGCACCAGCTCCACGATGGTTGCCACGGTGGCCGGATCGTCAAGGTCACGACGGGTGGCGATATCCGGCAGCAGGAGGTGGTGGCGAACCAGCAATTCGAGAGTGTCCACATCGGCGGGGTCGAAGCCCATGCGCTCGGCGATGTCGCGTGTCATGTCGGCGCCGACGATGCTGTGGTCACCCGGGTAGCCCTTGCCGATGTCATGCAGGAAAGCACCCACGAGAAGCAGATCCGGGCGCACGACATCGCGTGCTCGCTGTCCGGCATGAACAGCCGATTCGACCAGGTGACGATCCACCGTGAACTCGTGCATGGGGTTGCGCTGCGGGAGGGATCGGACCGCCTCCCATTCGGGAATGAGGCCCGAAACGATGCCCGCGTGATCCAGGGCCTCTAACACCGGCACCGCCGCTCGACCTGCACCCAGAAGCGACACCCACGATTGGCGTACGTCGCTGTTCCACGGTTCTGGGATGGGAAGGCATTGCGAGACTCGCTCCACCGTGGACGGCGCCAGCATGACGGATGCTTGAGCGGCAGCGGCCGCAGCCCGCAACAGCAACCCGCGATCGTTCTCCGGTGAAGCACCGCGCGCCAGCGCGACTTCTCCCTCGACGAGCACCACCCCCTCCGCCAAGGGAACGCGCTCGGGGCCCTTCGACGGTGAGGCGGACCGACGCGTTAATCGCCGCAACACCCGGGGCGCCAGCGAGGGGGGTTTCCGCGTTGCCCGAAGGGCGCGATACCACGCGACATCGCTCGCGTAGGCGATGTCGCGGGCCGCCAGATACACGGTCCGCAGGAGATCGTCCGCCGTCGCCTCGTTACCCAAGAGCTCGGTCATCTCAGCGGCGATGTCGTCTTGTTCCTGCATGGCCAGGCGGTCCCGCAGGCCCCTGGCGTGCAGTGCGTCTCGCACGTCCAGCAGAGTCGAGACAGCCGACGGCCATTCCGTCCGCGGGACTTCGACCGTCCACGACGCTGCAAGAGCCCGCAGCAGCACCGCATCGCGCAATCCCCCGTAGGCCTCCTTAACGTCCGGCTCCAACAATTGAGCGAGATCCCCTACGCGAGAGCGCCGTGCCATGGCCGTCGCGTGCAATTCCACGAGCCGGTCTCCCGCACTCGCCCGCCAATCACCCAAGATCCCCGTTCGCAGCGACTCCCCGAGCTCGGTGTTCCCTGCCACGACCCGTGCGTCGATAAGCCCGAGCACCACCTTGAAGTCTTCTTGCGCGAGAGTGCGGGCCTGGGCGATCGTGCGCACGGAGTGATCGAGTGCGATCTTGGAGTCCCATATCGGATACCACAACGACGATGCGACATCTTCGACACGAAGTGCAGAAGGCTCGTGGACCAAAACGACGTCTAGGTCACTCCCGAGTGAGAGCTCCCGTCGGCCGTAACCGCCGACGGCGAGCAGCGAGAACTGTGTGGGATCCGCACCGTGCTGGGTGATTGCATCAGCAAACAGACCTCTGAGCCAGCCATCTGTCGCATCCGACAGCAGTGCTCGGCGCTCGGACCCTTGCAGGTCCGAGCGCCGAGCGATGTTTTGCCGTTCCTCGACGAGCTGACTCATCGAACTACAGAGCCTCCGCTCCTCGTTCTCCGGTCCGCACACGAACAACCGTGTCGACGGGAACAGACCACACCTTGCCGTCGCCGATCTTTCCTGTTTGAGCCGCACCCACGATGGCATCCATCACATCGCCAGCGCGGTCATCGTCGACCACGATTTCAATGCGCACCTTGGGAACCAACTCGACGGTGTACTCGGCGCCACGGTAGACCTCCGTGTGACCGCGCTGCCTGCCGAAGCCCGACGCTTCCGACACCGTCATTCCGTGGATGTCGAGCGCCTCGACGGCGCTCTTGACGTCGTCAAGCTTGAACGGCTTGATGATTGCGGTAACCAACTTCATGACTACTCCACCTCCTTGGCGCGGGCTGCCTGCCCGACACCTGCAAACGCACCGCCAGCGCCGGAGTCACCGAGCTCGTAGGCCGTCTCTGCGTGCTCCGCGACGTCGATGCCGTTGACCTCGTCCTCTTCGTCAGACCGAATCCCCGTGGTGGCCTTCAGTGCTAGGGCGATGATGCCGGCCAGGATGAAGGAGTAAACCATCACGCCTGCCGCGGCAATGATCTGGACAATGAGCAGGTTCAGGTCTCCGCCGTACAGCAGACCGTTCTGACCACCTTCTTCGACCAGGTCAGAGGCGAGGAACCCGAGGGCCAGCGTGCCCACGAGACCGCCCACCAAGTGAATGCCAACGACGTCGAACGAATCGTCGAATCCGAGCTTGTACTTCAAGGTGACCGCCCACGCACAGACCGCGCCGGCGACCAGACCCAGAAGAATCGCACCCATCGGAGTGACGTTGGCGCACGCGGGAGTAATCGCCACTAGTCCCGCGACGATGCCAGAGGCGGCGCCGAGCGACGTTGCCTTCTTGTCGCGGATCTTCTCCACAATCAGCCACGCCAAGCCGGCGGCGCAAGTCGCCAGCAACGTGTTCGTCGCTGCGATTGCTGCGGTGTTGTCGGCTGCGTACGCCGAACCAGCGTTGAAGCCGAACCATCCGAACCACAGCAGACCAGCGCCGAGCATCACCATGGTCAAGTTGTGCGGGCGCATCGGCGTCCTCGGCCATCCACGGCGCTTGCCCAGGATGATGCAGACCGCAAGGGCTGCCGCACCAGCATTGATGTGAACGGCGGTACCGCCGGCGAAGTCGATAACTCCGGCATCACCGATGCTCAATTCGCCGATCCAGCCTCCGCCCCACACCCAGTGGGCCACGGGGAAGTAGACGAGGGAAGCCCAGACGGCAGCGAAGATGATCCACGCACCGAACTTCATCCGGTCGGCGAGAGCGCCGGCGATGAGTCCGACGGTCAAACAGGCGAACATTGCCTGGAACACCACGTCAACCATGACGGGGAAGTCGTCGCCTTCTCCCGGTGGAGCGAGTGCTGCCTCGAGTCCGAAGTAGTCGGTGAAGCTACCGACGAAGTAGCCGGCAGTGGAGCCGTAGGCCATCGAGTAGCCGTAGATCGCCCACAAAATGCCGACAATGAACAACGCGCCCACGACCATCATGAGCATGTTGAGAACTGATTTCGACCTGTTCATTCCTCCGTAGAAGAAAGCCAGGCCGGGAATCATCAAGAACACCAGCGCGGCTGATGTCAGCAACCACGCGGTAACGCCCGAATCCATAAGTCCTACCTCCTGTTGTGTGGCCCTAGCGTCGCTAAGGAAACAGGTGTGGGATTTCAGCAAGTAACGCGAAAGGTTTCGCGCGGGTGACGAAACCACCCCGCATGTTTCGGGTGCGTTACATCCGGCGTTTAGGCCAGCAGTGCGTCGACGAACTCTCCTGCTTCGAAGGGCGCGAGGTCGTCGGGGCCCTCCCCCAGGCCTACGAGTTTGATCGGCACCCCGAGCTCGCGTTGAACGGACACCACGATTCCGCCCTTGGCGGTCCCATCGAGCTTGGTCAACACGATTCCGGTGACGTCCACCACCTCGGCGAAGACCCGGGCCTGCACGAGGCCGTTCTGGCCGGTGGTGGCATCAAGCACGAGGAGGACCTCGTCGACCTGGCTGTTCTTCTCCACCACCCGCTTGACCTTGCCCAGTTCGTCCATCAAGCCCGTCTTGGTGTGTAAGCGCCCGGCAGTGTCGACCACCACGGCGTCGAGTCCGGCGTTGCTAGCTACCTCGACCGCTTCGAAGGCAACTGACGCGGGGTCTCCGCCTTCCGGGCCTCGAACTACGACGGCTCCTACTCGGTCGCCCCACGTTTGCAGTTGCTCCGCCGCAGCGGCTCGGAAAGTGTCGGCGGCGCCGAGGAGGACGGTGCGTCCGTCTGCCACGAGAACTCGGGCCAACTTTCCGCTCGTCGTGGTCTTGCCCGTGCCATTGACCCCGACCACCAGAATGACCGCGGGTCGTCCGCCGGCCTTGGTCTTCACGGTGCGATCCATGGTCGGATCGACCAAGGCCAGCAACTCATCGCGCAGCAACGAGCGCACGGAATCCGCATCACGAGCACCCTCCACCTGGATGCGGCTGCGCAGCCGATCCATCAATTCGGTGGTCGCTGCGACACCGAGGTCCGCGGTGAGCAAGATCTCTTCGACCTGCTCCCAGGTGTCCTCGTCAACATCGTCTTTGGCGAGCAGCGAGAGCAAGCTCTTACCGAGGGCGTTGTTGCTTCGCGCGAGTCGCTCGCGAAGTCGGTGCAGGCGACCCTTGGTCGGCTCGGGTGCCTCGACCTCCCAGACCGCCTCTGTGGAAACCGCCTCTCCAGCATCCGGTTCGGTGTCTGGCTCGTCCAGCACGCTGGTTGCAACATCGGTGACGTTTCGCCTCGGTGTGTCACGCGGAACGGAGTCGTCGTCCCCGACGCCCGGGGCGTAATCGATGCCGGGCCGCGGCTTGCTCGGCGCGGAAGTGGTCGACCCCCGCCCACGCATGAGAGCGATGCCCGCGCCAATGACGAAACCAAGAAGCACGACGGCGATCACTACGTACCAGGTCAGCGACTCCATAGTTGATCAGTCTCTCAGGAGTCGACCGTCACGCACTGACGGCTTCGCGAATCCGCTGCCCGATGACCTGCGTGACGCCATCCCCGCGCATGGAGACGCCATACAGGGCGTCGGCGATCTCCATGGTGCGCTTTTGGTGGGTGATGACGATGAGCTGAGAACTGCTGCGCAACTCATCGATCATGTCGATCAGTCGGCCGAGGTTCACGTCGTCGAGGGCGGCCTCGACCTCGTCGAGAACGTAGAAGGGGCTCGGTCGCGCCTTGAATAGCGCCACGAGAAATGCCACCGCGGTGAGGCTTCGCTCACCGCCCGAGAGCAGGGACAGCCGCTTGACGCGCTTACCAGGTGGACGCGCCTCGACGTCGATTCCTGTCGTCAGCATGTTCGCGGGGTCGGTGAGGACGAGTCGGCCTTCACCTCCGGGGAACAAGCGCGCGAAGACCTGCTCGAACTCGCGCTCCACATCCTGGTAGGCCTGCGTGAAGACTTCCTCCACGCGTGCATCCACTTCCTTGACGATGTCGAGCAGGTCATCTCGCGAGCGCTTGAGGTCGTCGAGTTGCTCGGTCAGGAAGCGCTGGCGCTCCTCCAACGCCGCGTATTCCTCCAGGGCGAGCGGGTTAACCCTGCCGAGCAACGCGAGACCGCGCTCGGCTTCCTTGAGTCGTTTCTCCTGCTCGCTTCGTACGTAGGGGTAGGGCGCAGGCTCGGGCTCGCCTTCGGGTATCTCGTCGCCCGGCGCCCTCGGGGATGGGGGAACCATCTGATCGGGGCCATACTCGTCGATCAAGACATCGGCCTCCACCCCGAACTCTTCAAGAGCCTTGGTTTCCAACTGCTCGATACGCATGCGTTGTTCGGCGCGGGCTAGTTCGTCTCGATGGACGCTGTCACGCAATCCATCTGCCTCGATCGCAAGAGCCCTCAGTTGCTCCCGTACCCCGGACAATTCCTGGCTGCGCTCACGAGCAGCCGTCTGCAACTCATCGCGTCGTTGCTGCGCCGCTGCCACGGATCGTCCTACGTGCGCGCGCACGGTGGTGATCGCCTGGACAACCGCCTCGGCGACCAGCAGGTCGCGGGCTCGTCTCTCACGTCTTTCCAAGGCCGCTCGACGACCCTGTCGCTCGGATTCGGCGTCGGCCTCCAGTGCGGCGGCTCGCTCACTCACCGCGGCCGTCCGCTCCTCCACCGTCCGCATCGCCAGCCGGGCATCCACCTCCGAAGCACGGGCGGCCTCGGCAGCGCTCTGCAATTCCATTCGCTTATCGGGTCCGGTGTCCTCTTCCGGCGCAAACTCCATGCTGGCCAGTCGCGCGCGCAACTCGACAACGGCGGCTTCGTCGGCTTCGAGGGCCTGCTTGGCCGCGGTTAGCGCCTCCTCAAGGCGCTCGGCCTCCGCGGTCGCTGCTCGCGCCGTCTGCCCCAACTGCCCGAGTTGTTCGGCGACAGCGGCGAGTTCGGCGTCGGATTCATGAAGCTGCTTCAGGGCTGCTTCGACCTCTCCGGAGGCGGCCTCCTGTCGATCCCGGGCGGCTGCAAGGTCGAATCGCAACCTTTCGCTGCGCTGGGTCAAGCCCTCGACCTCGGCACTCGCGTGCTCGTAGGCCGCGCGTACCTCCACGAGGGAATCCTGGGCGCCCGATCCACCCCTCAGGGTGCCGCGCGAGACCACGTCCCCACTGCGTGTCACCCACGTCAGCTGCGGTGCCTGTCGGTGCCCAGCAACGGCCGCGTCCACATCGTCGACGAGGACCGCACCGGCCAGAAGCGTCTCGACAACCGGCCGCATGCCTTCGTCACTGCGCACAACCTCGCGAAGCCAACGACCAGCCGGCGCCGTGTTCGCTTCGGCAGTCGCGGCCTCGAGCACCTCGTCGACGATCACCAGCGCGGCGCGACCGGAGTCGGACTCCTTCACCACGGCTAGGGCGTTCATCGCAGCCGACCGTCCTCGCACGACGATCGCGTCGGCGAGATCGCCGAGCACGGCTGCCACCGCCCGCTCGGCGCCATTGTCGATGTGGATTTGCTCGGCGAGGGCGCCTACCACCCCCGGCACAGCAGCGTCCATCACGACGGACCCGGCGTCGGACCGTTTGAGACTGAGTTCGAGTGCCTGGCAGGTGGCTTCGGCGGCGGCTCGCTCACGCTCTACGCGAGCCTCCTCTTGTCGCAGCCTCTCCACCTCGGCATCGGCGTGCTCCAGGCTCTGCTGCGCGCGCTCATGTGTCTCGTCGAGTCCCACCTCGCCTTCACCGAGGCCGACGATGTCGACCTCGACCCTGGCGAATTCTCGCTGCGCGGTCTCCGCGCGCTGTTGCGCTTCGTCGATCTGGTTGGACAACCGCGTGATCTCCGCCGCCCGTGCGTCGCGTCGTGACACGGCCGCATTGACCTTGCCCTCGGTCGTCGCCAACCCCTCGCGCCGGTCGGCCCGGGATGCCTCGACGGCCTGAATTCGACGCTGCTCGCCTGCCAGGGCTTCCTCGGCGCGCAGTCGAGAGGACTCGGCGACGGCGAGAGCGTCACGCAAGGCCTGCACTTCACGACCGAGCTCGAATTCCTGGGTCCGTAGCGATCGAGCTTCGGCGTCGAGTTGCTCGGGGTCGCGCCCGGACACGGCTAGTTCCTCGTCCTCTGGCTGGAGGTGGCGAACCGTCGCCCGCGCCAGTTGATCCAATCCATGGAACCGCTCTTGGGCCGCCGATAGGGCGAACCACACTTCCTGCGCTCCAGACAGCAATGGACCTTCCGTGCGCTCAGCATCGTCGGCTGCCTGCTCGCGCGTTTGCAACTCCGCGATGGTCGACTCCACGCTCGCCTGCCGCTGACGCAGAGCCGTCTCATCGGCCACCTCAGCCTGGAGAGTTTCTCGCACCTGGTAGAGATCGTCCGCCAGTAGCCGAAGTCGAGAGTCACGAACGTCGGTTTGAATCACCACGGCGCGGCGCGCAACCTCGGCCTGCTTACCGAGAGGCTTCAGTTGACGACGAAGTTCGGTGGTGAGGTCCTGCAATCGAGTGAGGTTGCCCTCCATCGCATCGAGTTTGCGTAGGGCCTTCTCTTTGCGCTTGCGATGCTTGAGCACTCCGGCGGCCTCTTCCACGAAACCGCGACGATCCTCGGGTGTTGCGTGCAAGATGGTGTCGAGTTGCCCTTGCCCGACAATGACGTGCATCTCGCGACCGATACCGGAATCGGACAGCAGTTCTTGGATATCCAATAGTCGACACGTTTCGCCGTTGATCGCGTACTCGGATCCTCCGTTGCGAAACAGCGTGCGGGAGATCGTCACCTCGGTGTATTCGATGGGAAGGGCCCCGTCGGTGTTGTCGATGGTGAGCGCCACTTCCGCTCGGCCAAGCGGCGCGCGGCCGGACGTCCCGGAGAAGATGACATCTTCCATCTTTCCGCCACGAAGGCTCTTGGCTCCCTGCTCACCCATGACCCAGGCGAGGGCATCGACGACGTTCGACTTTCCCGAGCCGTTCGGCCCGACAACGCATGTCACGCCCGGCTCGAAGTCCAAGGACGTGGACGACGCGAAAGATTTGAAGCCTTTGAGCGTCAGCGACTTCAGATGCACGGTCCGGCCAACTCCATTCGGGTGCGTTCCCGCCGGAGGGCGGAAACTCGGTGCGGGGAAGGCGCTAGTAGATGTTACCGACGGACTACCCGGTACCTGCGCCACCACGCGGGGCGCGCTGGCATCGGGGGCACCGGTAACTGGACCGATTCATGAAGGCCTCCCGCCGGATGGCCGCCCCGCACCGTCGGCATGGCTCACCTTCCCGGCCGTAAGCATCCAAGGCACGCTCGAAGTAGCCCGACTCTCCATTCACATTGACATAGAGGGAGTCGAAGCTGGTGCCGCCCTGGGCGAGTGCTTCGAGCATGACCTCGCGGGCGTTCGACACGACCGTGCGAACCTGCGCGGACGTCAAAGCGGAGCCCCGCCGGCGCCCATTGATCGCCGACCTCCACAGCGCCTCGTCGGCATAGATGTTGCCGATTCCTGAGACCACCGATTGATCGAGCAGAACACGCTTCACTTCGGAGTCCTTGTGACGAATAGCGCGGACGGTCGCGGCTTCGTCAAAATCAGGGTCGAGCGGATCGCGGGCAATGTGGGTGATGCTCGACGGCACCCCGTCGATCACCTCGTCTACGTGCATCCCGCCGAACGTCCGCTGATCGACGAACCGCATCTCGCGATCATCGTCGGCGAAGCGCACGCGCACGCGCAGGTGCGTTTCGTCCTCCTCGCGCGGCGGCTGCATGAGTACCTGACCGCTCATGCCGAGGTGCACGACGAGAGCCTGATCGTTCGTTCGTGTCAGTGGGAGCCACAGGTACTTGCCTCGGCGACTGACGCAGCGAAAGGAATCTCCTTCGAGAGCGGCGCGCAATTCCGCCGCGCCCCCCTCGCAGCGACGGATCGATCGAGAGTGCAGCACGTCCACGTGGCGGATCGTTCGATTCGTCGCCCATGCGTCGATGCCCCGACGCACTACTTCGACTTCGGGAAGTTCAGGCATCGGTGGTGCCGCCGAGGGCGGCGTAGGCCTGCGCAGCCGCCTCTTGCTCAGCGACCTTCTTGCTGCGACCGTGTCCCGTCCCCAGAACGTCGCCGCCGATCACCGCCTGCGCGGTGAATTCCTTGGCGTGATCGGGTCCGGTGTCGGTGACCCGGTATTCGGGAACACCTCGCTCGAGTTCGGCGGAACGTTCCTGCAAGGACGTCTTCCAATCCAGTCCGGCACCGAGTTGTGACGATTCAGCGATCAAGGGGCCGAAAATGCGCTCGATGAAGGAGCGCGTGGTCTCCAGATCGGTCGACATATACATCGCCCCGATCACCGCTTCCATCGCGTCGGCCAAGATCGAGGACTTGTCCTGTCCGCCGGTGCTCTCCTCGCCCTTGCCCAACAGCAGGAAGGAACCCAAGTCCAGTTCCCGGGCCACCTCCGCCAGGGCGGACGCGTTGACGACGGCTGCTCGCAGTTTGGCTAGTTGCCCCTCGGGCTCGTCGGGAAAGTCCCGAAACAGCCGTTCGGTGACGACAATGCCCAGGACGGAATCGCCGAGGAATTCCAAACGCTCGTTGGTGGGTAGCCCGCCGTGCTCGTAGGCGTAGGAGCGATGGGTGATGGCTTGCCTAAGGATGTCGACGTCCATGCGCTGGCCCAGCGCCTGCATCAGGGAGTCCAATGACTCCACTGATCCCTGTGCGTCGGGGGCCACCCCGCACCACTTCCCTTCTGTGTCAGGTCCTGTCGTCAGCCGTTCCACCCGAGCGGGGCCTGTTCGCTGCCCTGACGATAGCGATCACGTCGCCCACCGTCTCGACATCGTCCAAGGCGCGGCCGTCTCCTGAAAAACTCACGCCCAGGTGATCGGCGACCATCAGCCAATCTGTTGCCGATCCGCGCCAGTCGACGACACTGAGCGGAGTGTCGCTGCGAATGTTCCGTGGATCGACGTCGAACGCGCTCGCGAACGCGACAACATCGCCAGTGCCACCGGTCGGCTCGTCGTCACCAGCATCCGTCATGCGAGTTCTCCCCGTGCATTCAGTTCCGGGAGACCGGAAACAGATGCGCGAACACTCTCGACGATGGACCCCTGGTGCAGCATCGCGGCTCGGCGAATGCACCCATGAATCTCATCAGCGCGCGATGCACCGTGTCCGACCACAATGTTGCCGTCTACCCCGAGGAGCGATGCGCCGGACAGCAAATGGGTCGACCGCAGCACCTCACGGGCCGGCTCAATCGACCCGTAGGCACTTCCCATCGCACCCACGGACCACCGCAGGGCTCCTTCCATCGACTTCAATGCGACATTCCCGGTGAAGCCGTCGACGACGATGACATCGGCTCGCGCTTGCGCCATCAGGTCGTGGCCCTCGACAGTGCCCACGTACTCCGCCGGAAACTTCTCGGCGAGACGAATGTCGGTCTGCTTGCGCAGGTGATCGCCTTTTCCCCTTTCGCCGCCAATGCTCAACAAACCAATACGCGGCGAATCGATGCCGACGACACGTGCATACGACGCACCCACGGCTGCGAAGCGGACGAGATCTTCGGCGGTTGCGTGCGGCGCCGCACCACAATCGAGCAGGATCACCGGACCATGGGCCGCGGGTAACTCAACGGCCAGACCCGGACGACCCATACCTCGGACGCGACCAAGACCAAAGGCACTGGCTCCGACCGTCGCTCCGGTATGCCCGATCGAGACGAAAGCATCGGCGCGTCCGGATCGAACCTCCTCCACGCCGACCAGGCTCGATAGGTCCTGGCGTTCGCGGAGCATGTCCAGCGTGTCGTGACTCGACGACGACATCGGGACCGACTCTTGCGCGTGGGCGATGGTGATGTCGCCGTGCGCATCCGCATCGATGCCTCGCTCAGCGAGAAGTTCCCGGGCGAGGTCGTGTGGCCCGACCACGCATATCTGAATCGATGGTGGGGTGCTGTTTGGGGCACGCCCATCGGTTTCACCGGCCAGGACGGCCGCGATGGCCTCGGCTACGACGGGAGCACCTTCGTCACCGCCGAGGAGGTCGACGGCAACCCGCGCCATGCGAAGCCCGATCCGAGTTAGACGTCCAGAACGCGACGCTTTGCGTACGTCCCGCACGTGGGACAGGCGGTGTGCGAGGGACGCTTTTCCTTGCAGCGCGCGCAGGTAACGAGGGTCGGCGCGCTCGCTTTCCACTGCGAGCGACGGCTCCGCGTGTTGGATCGGGACATCTTGCGCTTGGGGACAGCCACTGTTCTTCCTTAACTCGGGTGCGCAGAGCGTAACTCAGTGCCGTCTGCACCAATATGTCAGCGCAGATTGTGCCCTATCGCTCCTCGGGCGTCGGCGGCGGGCTTTCGGTCAGCAACTGTTCCAGCGCGGACCACCGGGGGTCAGAGACGGGATGGTCGTGGGGATCTCCATCAACCTCGACCCGTTCCCCGCAGGTGGGGCAGATGCCCTGACAGTCCGGAGAACACAGCGGGGCAAGGGGCAGGGAGAGCACGACGGCGTCGCGCAACGGCCCATGCATGTCGATGGTGTCGGCGACAACTTCGGGGGTTTCCTCGTCGTCGTCCTGCGGCTCCTCAACAAGGGCGCCGCGGGCATCCGTAGCGGGATATCGGAACATCTGCTCTATCGACACCATCTGCGACCACTCCACCGAGTCCAAGCACCTCGAGCACTCCGCCACGACGTCGACGTCCGCGGTGCCGCTCACCCAGATCCCTTCGACGACGGATTCCACAGAAACATCCATCTCGATGGGCGATCCTTCTGGCACGCGAGCCATCGCGACGTGCAGATCGCTCGGAGCGGGAAACTCGAAACTCAACTCAAGAAGCGAACCAGGCTGCCGGTGTAGCCGAGAGATGTCGATCGCTGTGGGGCTGTCACCGGGTGATTCCTGGACTCGCGACCGGGAACCACTCACCGCTAATACTCCTCGCGTTCCGGTTCTGCTGCCCCATCGAAGAAATCATCGCCGTCGACCGGAGCGAGATCTTCGTACATCTGGCTGCGAATGCGCTCGCGACCTCGGTCGACAGTCTGCAACGTCTTCTGCAGGGTGATTTCAAAGCTCGCCAGTTTCGCATCGATGAAGTCGTCCGTCTCCTGCCGCATACGGGCGGTGTCCGCCAGCGTCTCCTTGCGTAGCGCTTCGGCTTCTGCAACGGCCGCGAGGTACACCTCGTGCTCGGACACCATCTTGTCGGCTTCCGTTCGCGCTCTTTCCAAAATGCGGTCGGCCTCGCGTCGCCCGTCCTGCACCACGGCCTCGCGGTCGGCAAGCAGCTCGTCCGCCCGATGCACCGACTCCGGGAGCATCTGCCGAATCTCCTCGATCAGGTCCAGCACCTGCGATCGATTCACCACACACGATGCCGACAGGGGCATGGACTTGGCATCCTCAACGAGAACGTTCAACTCATCGAGTCGTTCCTGGACGTCCACTCGCTGCTCCTTCGGTCGTAGCGCGGCTTCTTCAGGCGCGGCTAGCTCCGGCTGGCCATCGGCCGCCGGACTAGGCACATTGTGGCTCAGAACTTCTCCGGGAAGCGGTCCAACACGGCCTGCGGCACCAAACCGGACACATCGCCGCCGTGCCGGGCCACCTCTTTGATCAGGCTAGAGGACAGGTAGCTGTACTGCGGATTGGTAGAAACGAACAGGGTTTCGACCTCCCCCAGCCGATGGTTCATCTGGGCCATCTGCAGCTCGTAATCGAAATCGCTGATCGCCCGGAGCCCTTTCACGATCGCCTCGATGCCGTTGTCGCGGCAGTAGTCCACCAGGAGGCCGTGAAAAGAGTCGATCCGGACGTTGGGCAGATCCGCGGTGACCTCGGTGAGGATCTCAATGCGCTCCTCGACACTGAACATGCCGGCCTTAGATCGGTTGACGAGAACCGCGACGACGACTTCGTCGGCGATCTTGGCTGCACGCGTGAAGACGTCGAGATGACCGTTGGTGACCGGATCGAAGGACCCGGGGCAGATCGCCTTCATCACACCTCCACCATCTGGATTCCTCGCGAGCGTCGCCTGCCGGTGCCACTCTCACGCGCCGCCTTCACGCACCGCTCACGTGACCGTACCAAAGCGCGCTGTCGCCGTAGACCCGATGATCGATGATCTCAATCTCGGGTGGAAACACAGGCGCATCGTGGTCCTCCGGCGCTGCACCGTCCCGGCCAGCACGTCTCCCCGGTGCCCTCCCCCGCGCCTTCGCTCGCTCGACGATGACGAGTGCATCCCGGGCACACCATCCCGATCGCACTGCGCTGCCCAGGTCGTCCGACAGCGAGGCGTCGTCGTAGGCATAGGGAGGGTCGGCGAAGATCACGTCGAAGGGCCCCACGGGGGGTTCGGACGTCACTACGAGGCTGACATCTGCGCGGCGGCACTCGACTTCACTGTCGGCGTCCAGGCTGGAGACGTTGCCCATCATGACCGAGACGGCCGCGGCGTTCTTTTCTACCAGCAGCACGCGCGGGGCACCTCGACTCCAGGCCTCCAGGCCGACCGCTCCCGATCCCGCCCACAGGTCGGCAACGGCGATGTCGTGCCACCCGCGTCCGGTAGCACGGAGTCGCGATTCCACACTGGCGAACAACGCTTCGCGCAGTCGGTCCGAAGTTGGTCGGGTTCCGGCCGAGGGGATCTTCACGCGACGACCCCGAGCCCGCCCGGCGATGATCCGCGTCACGACTTCTCCAGAAATTCGGCCTGCTCATCGTCCAATCGGGTCATCGCTTCGCGCAGCGAAGGATGGGACTCCAGATCGGGGTCTGTCTCAAGTAATTCCTCGGCCGCCGCCCGCGCCCGGGCAATGACATCGGCATCCTCAACAACGCGCAACAAGCGCAGAGACGATCGAACACCTGACTGGGAACCACCCAAGACGTCGCCTTCTCGACGAATCTCCAGATCGCGTTGGGCCAGATCGAACCCGTTACGTGTCGAGGCCACCGCGTCGAGCCGTTCCCGCGTGGGGGTGCCGTCCTCAGCTGCACTCACGAGCAGACAGACGCCCGGCAGACTGCCTCGACCAATGCGGCCGCGAAGTTGGTGTAACTGGGAGATGCCGAATCGATCGGCATCGAACACGATCATCATGGTGGCGTCGGGAACGTCGACACCGACTTCGATAACGGTGGTGGAAACCACGACGTCGACTCCGCCGGACGCCAAGCCGGCCATCACAGACTCCTTGTCCTCTGCGGACATGCGACCGTGCAGCGCAGCCACCCGGGCATTCGGAAGTCGGGTCACCGCCTCGTGAAAGGTCTCTTCGACGGTCGCAATGCTGACGTCGGCTTCCCCGTCCATGGCCGTCGTGGAGCCCTCTTCGACATTCGTGGCGTCGATCCGAGGGCAGACAATGAACACTCGGTGCCCCGCCGCAGCCTCCTCCGCAGCCCGCTCCCACAACCGATCCAGGTGGCGTGGCTGCGTGAGCGGGTTGATGACGTGGGTGGTCACTTCTGCCCTGCCTGCCGGGACTTCGTCCAAGGTCGACACGTCGAGGTCCCCGAAAACCGTCATCGCAACGGTGCGTGGGATCGGTGTGGCCGTCATCACCAGCACGTGCGGGTGCGTGCCGTCGGGGGCTCGGCGGGCCAGGGCAGCACGCTGCTCGACGCCGAATCGATGCTGCTCGTCGATCACCACCAACCCCAAGCGCGCAAACTGCACGGATTCCTCCAGCAGGGCATGCGTCCCTACGATCACACCGGCCGCACCCGACTCGATGGCTTCCAGGGCCTGTCGCCGCTGGGCCGATCGCGCCGAGCCGGTCAACAGAACAACCGACGTTCCGTCCACCGTCGCCGCGGCTCCCAGGAGCGAGTCCGCTTCCGCGAGCGGGCCGAGGAGCCGGCGAATACCCGCGGCGTGCTGGGACGCGAGAACTTCGGTCGGCGCCAGCAAGACCGCCTGGCCGCCCGCAGCCACGACGTCCAGCATCGCGCGAACGGCAACCACCGTCTTCCCACTACCGACATCTCCTTGCAGCAGCCGCTGCATCGGTACCTCTTGGGCGAGATCGGCGGCGATTTCGTTGCCCACCGCCTTCTGCCCGTCAGTCAGGGCAAAGGGCAGGCCCGCATCGAAGGTCTCCCGCAGGGCTGATCCCGCCGGGGGCACCACGGAGGCTCGATAGGTTCGAGCAGCATGACGGCGCTGCACCAAGTTCGCCTGAAGCACGAACGCTTCTTCGAATATCAACCGCTCCCGTCCACGCTCGATGTCCTGCCAGGTAGCCGGTCGGTGCACACCTTCGAGTGCACGATGGATGTCCGGCAGGTCCATGTCTGCACGCATTGCCGCTGGAATCGGATCCGACATCATCTGATCGGCATCCATCGAATCAAGCACGATCCGCACCGAGGATTGGATCTGCCAACTCGTCACGGATTTCGTGGACGGGTAGACCGGAATAATCGCGCCCGCGAAACTCTCGACCTTCTCGGCATCAGAGCCGTCCCCGAGCAGGACATATTGCGGGTGCGCCAACTGCCGCTTATCTCGATAACTGCTGATGGTCCCCGCGAACAGCCCACGCTGCCCCACGCGTAGCTCGCGCTCACGCCAGGCCTGATTGAAGAACGTGATGACCAGTGAGTCGGTGCCGTCACTGACGAGGACTTCCAGGAGCGAGCCACGCTTGTTACGCATCCGCCGGGCCGTGACCGAGGCGATGTCCGCCACGATCGTCACGTGATCGCCGTCGGTGAGCCCTGAGATGGCAGTCAACTCACCGCGCTCGGCGTAACGACGGGGGTAGTGGCGCAGCAGGTCCCCCACCGTGGTCAGGCCCAGCCCTCGCTCCAGCGCGCCTGCCGTGCGCCCGCCGATGACACCGCGAAGCCTGGTTTCCAGCCCTATGTCCCCGGCCACGAGGCGACGCTACCGGGGGCTGGTCCTGCCACGGTGGAATGAGTCGGCTACTCTTGCCCGGCTCGCGTCCGACGATCAGCGCCCGGACGTCACAGCGATCACTACGACAACGAATGCAAGGAGTGCACCGTGGCTGCCAACTGCGATGTCTGCGGCAAGGGACCCGGCTTCGGCCACAACATCTCGCACTCCCATCGGCGTACTAAGCGCCGCTGGAATCCCAACATCCAGCGCGTGCGCGCCGTCGTTGGCTCCACCCCCAAGCGCATGAACGTGTGCACGTCGTGCATCAAGGCGGGCAAAGTCACCCGCGCCTGATAGCACCCCTCACGCGAAGTGCGTGAAACCTCCCCGGCCTTCGAGCCATTCGGGTTCTGACCCATCCACCGTCACCTGCGCTGCACCCTCGCCTACGCGTCCAATCTCGACAAAGCCGTCCGGCATTTCGACGCCCTCGGGTAGGCACGCCACGAGAGCATGATCGTCTCCCCCGGTCAGCATCCAGATCTTCGGATCAACGTTGTAGGCGGCCGCAGCAGCCTGCAGCGGCTCGGCGACCTCGAGTGTGCTGGAGTCAAGATCAATCGCGACGTTCGACGCAGTCGCTAGGTGACCCACATCGGCGATCAGTCCGTCGCTGATGTCGATCATCGCCGTGGCTCCCGCCGCGGCGGCGCGCGGACCACAGGTGTAGTCGATCACCGGGAAGCGGTGCGCATCGACCAAGACCTTCGGGGAGCGAAATCCTCGACCGAGCACCGCTAGCCCCGCCGCAGCCCAACCCAATCGTCCACACACCACGACACGATCACCCGGCTGGGCTCCTCCGCGCGTCACCGGGGCTCGGTCATCGAGAGTTCCCAATGCCGTGACGGAGAACACGATCGAGTCCCCCTGCGTGGTGTCGCCACCGACCAGCACCGCTCCTGCGCTGGCAGCCTCTTCTTTCAGGCCGGCCGCGGCTTCCATGATCCATGCACCCGCCAGGTCGCCGGGCGCCACGAGTCCAACCAGCAGAGATGAACACTGCGCACCCATCGCATTGATGTCGGACAGGCTCGCGGCGGCGACCCGACGGCCGACGTCGATCGCATTGGACCAGTCGCGACGAAAATGTGTTCCTTCGACCAGCACATCGACGCACGCCACCACCCGACCATCCGACAAGCCGATGACCGCGGCGTCGTCTCCGGGACCAACCTCAATGGCCTCCGACGTTGGGGTGTCCGACACCAGACGCTCGATCAGAGCGAATTCACCAATATCGCCCACTGTTCGGTCGGTCTTCCCGTCGGTCATCGCTCCACCTTCGAAGTACGCTCGTGCTGTGCTCGCGTCAGCCTACGTCTTTCGACGCACCCTTCGGCTCAGCGCGACGCGGCACACGATCGTTCTTGCCCTTGGAGCGTGCGTCGTTATGTCGGGGTGTTCCACCGCCGTAGTCGTGGATGCGCCCCCGACGAGCTCTGAGTGCGAGCAGGTCTTGGCAGACGCGCCCATCAAACTTCTCGGGCAACTGCAGCGAGAAACCCAGCCGTCCGATGCCGCCGCAGTCGCATGGGGCGACCCGCCCATCGTTCTCGCCTGTGGCGTGGAACCGATCACGTCACCGACAGCGCAAGTGATCGCGGTCGATTCGATCGAGTGGATCGCCTCACCGATCGGCGAAAACGACGGCACCGTCTTCACGACTGTCGACACAGCGCCCGTTCTCCAGGTCCGCGTTCCGGCCGCGTATCAACCGGAGATTGATGCCGTCGTGGACATCACCGCCGCACTCTCTCTCGATGGGCTTTCGTGACCTGACGGTTCCCGAGAACCTGTGACAGGATCGCGACGTGCCTCGCATCACCGCTCCGACGGTCGCGGAGCATCGCGATCAACGTCGAGCCGATCTCGTGGCCGCCGGTCAGGAACTTCTTGTCACCAAAGGGTCTGATGCCGTCACCATGACGGCCGTCGCCGCCCGGGCAGGGCTCTCGAGAACGGCCGTCTACGAATACTTCACCTGCACCGACGAGTTGGTAGCCGTCGTGCTCAGCGACCAGATGGTCCTGTGGCAGGAGGCGCTTCGCCAGCGACTGCACGCGGTCCCACCCGAAACAGGCGATCTCGACACCGTCAGGATCTACGTCGAGGTCGCCATGGGGCTCGTCGCTGACGGATATCACTCGCTTGTGGTGCTGCTGACCATGGACACCCTCACTGAGGATGTGCGTCACCGGTTGTCCGCAGCCCACGCCGCGGTTGCCGCTCCTGTGGGTAAGGCACTCGCGCAGATCGGCATTCGAGATGTCGACCAAGCAACGAACTACGTCCACGCTGCGATCGAGGCGGCCGCGCGCCGGATCACGCCCGGTCAGGATGCGCGAGCCGAGATCGCTGCGGTCGCCGCGTTCACCGTCGCCGGGGTGCGAGCCCTGACCCCAACCTCGTCGCGGTCCTAGCGAAGGCCGGTCGGTCGCATGAGCGCCTCGCGGACCAAAGAGTCGACGAGCTCGCGGTACGACACACCGCTTGCCTCCCACATGCGCGGATACATGGAAATCGGTGTGAATCCAGGCATCGTGTTCACTTCGTTCACCACGATGTCGTGGTCGGTGACGAAGAAATCCACGCGCGCCAATCCTTCGCACCCGAGCTCGACGAAGCACCGCCTCGCCGTTTCTCGCACGCGGTCCGAAATCTCGGCGGGAAGGTCGGCCGGGACGAGCAGATCGGCACCGTTCGAGACGTACTTGGCGGCGAAGTCGTAGAAGTCGTGGCCGTCGCGGACGGAGATCTCGGCGACCTGACTGGTGTCGATGGCCCCGTCGGGTGTCTGTCTCACCCCGCACTCGATCTCACGGGCACCTTCCACGCCCGCTTCGATGATGACGCGGGGATCGTGCTCGCGAGCGGCGCGAACCGCCTGCGCGAGAAAGTCGCGACCGTGCGTCTCGAGGTCGACTCGCGTTATGCCGACCGAAGATCCCGCTCGCGATGGCTTGATAAACAGCACCGCAGACATGGCCATGGCGCGATCCAACGCTGGATCAACATCTGCGCGAGCATCGATGGCTATCCACTCCGGCACCGAGATGCCGGCCGCCCGCAAGTGCACCTTGGCGGTGATCTTGTCCATACACATGGCGGATGCGAGCACTCCTGAGCCGACGTACGGCACACCGACGAAGTCGAGAAGTCCTTGAATGGTGCCGTCTTCACCCCAGGGGCCGTGCAGAACCGGGAAGACCACATCGATGGCTTCGACGCGGCCGTCGATGACCGCACTCGGTCGATCGGCGGTCGCACCGATCATCACGGTCGACGACCCACCCTCGATTCTCGGCAGATCGTCCGAGCGCAGGTCAGCAGGTCGTCCGGTGAAGTGCACCATCGTCGAATCCGCGGTGACGGCAATCGGCAGGACGTCATGACCTGCAGCTTCGAGGGCTTCCCAGACGGCAGCGGCGCTGATGCAGGAGATCGAGTGTTCGCTGCTTCGTCCCCCGAAGATCACCGCTACCCGCGCTGTGGACATGGGCGCACGCTATCGGGCGCACCACTACGGTCTAGGCATGACGCAGCGCCCTGAGCACTCCGCCTTGGATCTGTCCACGCTCGCCGTGACCAAGGGCCGACCGGCGCGGGAGCCCGACGCGCCCCTGAACACACCGATCGTTCCCGCGTCGTCGTTCATTGCCGGCGGGCCCACGGAGTACGCACGCGAAGGTGGCCCAACGGTGTTTGCCTTCGAAGAGGTGATCGCAGCTCTCGAGTGCGCGGAGCGGACACGGCCCGCCCAGGCGGTGGCGTTCTCCTCGGGCATGGCAGCCGCCGACGCTGTCCTCGACCTGATTCCCGTCGGTGGGCGGGTGGTCGCCCCGACGACCACCTACACCGGTGTCGCCGTCCGGTTACGGGAACTTGCCGAGCGAGGCCGCATCGACTTGACGTTGATCGATGTCACCGACACCGATGCCATCCTGGCCAGCCTCACGACCGGAGTGCACACGCTGTGGATGGAGTCACCGACCAATCCCCTCCTTGAGGAAGCCGATCTCGCGACCTGCCTGCCGGCCGCACGATCTGCCGGCGTCCGCACGGTCGTGGACAACACGTTCGCGACGCCGATCCTGCAGCGACCGTTGGAACTCGGGGCACATATCGTGATGCACAGTGCGACCAAGAGCTTGTCCGGGCATTCCGATCTACTCATGGGAGCTCTTGTCACCGAAGACCCGGAACTAGCGGAGGAACTCCGCACCCGACGCATTCTTCTCGGAGCCGCACCGAGCGCTTTCGACGCATACTTGGCTTTGCGCGGCGTCCGAACACTGGCCCTTCGGATCCAGCGCGCTGAAGCAAGCGCGCAGTTTCTTGCGAACAAGCTCCGAAGCGAACCTTCGATCAGCCGTGTTCGACAAGCCGGAACGATGGTGTCGATCGAATTCGGCGGCGATGCGGCTCGCGCGGACCGGGTGTGTCAGGGAACCCGGTTGTGGGCGCACGCCACCAGCCTGGGCGGCGTCGAGTCGCTGTTAGAAAGGCGCCGCCGCTGGCCCCTGGAGGCCGAGCACGTCCCCGAAGATCTTGTTCGATTGTCGGTCGGCATCGAGGATCCGTCCGATCTATGGGCCGACCTCGCGCACGCGATACACGCTGGTTGATTCTCGACCCGTCAGGGTCCGAGTTCGGATTCGGCTCGGGTGTCTCGAGCCATGAAGGCGGCGGCCATGACCGTCGGTGAGTGATCGTGGTGCAAAACGTTGACGACCTGCTCGGTGATCGGCATCTCGACCTCGTGCTCGCGTGCCAACTCGAGAATGGGCGTGCAACTCTTATACGCCTCGCACGTTTGTCGCGTGATGTCGATGGTTTCCTGCACCGTGAGACCCGAGCCGATGTTTTCTCCGAAGGTTCGGTTGCGCGAGAGCGGTGACTGGCACGTCGCCACAAGATCTCCGACGCCGGCCAAGCCCTGGAACGTCAGTGGCTCGGCCCCCAACGCCACTCCGAGTCGCGCCATTTCGGCCAGACCGCGGGTGATCAGTGACGCTTGGGAGTTCTCTCCCAGACCCATACCCACGGCCATGCCGTTGGCGACCGCAATCACGTTCTTGACCGATCCACCGATCTCTGTTCCGACCACGTCGGTAGTCCAGTAGGGCCGGAAGTAGTTGGTGGTGCAGATGGCCTGCACCCGCTGGGCAGTGTCGGCGTCCGCGCAGGCCACGGTGGACGCGGTCGGTTGGCGTTGAACGATCTCACGAGCGAGGTTGGGTCCGGAGACGACGGCTACCTGGCTCGAGGGTGTGCCCAGTAACTCGTCGATGACTTGACTCATGCGCTTGCTGGTGCCGATTTCGATTCCCTTGATGAGCGAGATGATGACGGCCGATTCCGAGATGAACGGCTTCCAATGCGAAATGTTGGCCCGCACCACCTGCGACGGGATAGCCAGCACTACGTAGTCGGCGCCCTGCAATGCTTCTTGAGGCGTGAGGGTCGCGCGCACTTCGGCCGGGAGTTCGATACCCGGGTGGTACGTGCGGTTTTGATGGATCGTCGTGATCTGCTCGACGGTCTTCGGGTCCCGGGCCCACATGGTGACCTCACAACCAGCGTGCGCGAGCACCATGGCAAACGCGGTGCCCCACGAGCCGGATCCCATCATGGCTACTCGGGTCACTGGTCCTCCTCGTCGAGAGCGCTGGTCGACTCGCGTTCCTGCCGGCGCGCCTTCGCTGGTGAATACCGTTCGACCGGGGCCTTCTGGTCGCGGATGCCCTCGAGAAGCTCGGTTATGGCCTGGACGATTCGGTTCGTCGCGATATCGAGTGTCGCATGATCGAGTGGACGACCGGCAAGGTCGGATAGATCCACCGGCTCCCCCGCCCGCACGTGCATGGTCTTGCGGGGAAACAAGCGGAACTCCTTCTTATAGGGGCCAATAACATCGCACGCTCCCCATTGCGCCACCGGAATGAGAGGACGACCGGTCGCCAACGCGATGCGTGCCGCACCGGTCTTCCCGACCATCGGCCATAGGTCGGGGTCCTTGGTGATCGTTCCCTCGGGGTAGACGACCACGCACTCACCGGCCTCGATCGCCGTGACCGCGTCACGCACCGCCGCAATGGCCTCACGCGTCTCCCGATAAACCGGGATCTGTCCCGCACTTGCGATGATGGTTCCCACGATCGGGACTCGGAACACCGATTCTTTTGCCAGGAACCGCGGGGGCCGATCGTTCTCCCATAGTGCGTGCGAGATGACGAGGGGATCGAACCAGGAGATGTGGTTGCCGGCGACGATGATTCCTCCCTCGTCGGCATTGAGGTTCTCCATGCCCCGCCAGTCCCGCTTGGTGAACCAGGTCATCAGCGGCCACAGCAGGAACACTGCAATCCGGTAACCCGGCCCGAGTTTCCAGGACCGGCGCACTCGGGGCACTCCTCCTCGCGGCACCTGGGCAGGCTAGCGGGTCGGTGGCGTTGAATAGGGACGTGCCGAACAACCCCAGCGCCGGCGAACGATGGACGGCCATCGTTCCCGTGCGCTCCCTGACGGAGGGAAAGTCCCGATTGCTCACCGGGTCTTCCCCGGCACCGGGCCTTATTGAAGCCTTCGCCCGCGATGTCCTTCGAGCCTGCGGTGCGTCGGCGAAAATCGGCCGGACCATCGTGGTGTCCCCCGACGCATCCATCGAAGCCCTGGCGCGCGAAGCCAACAGCGATTTCGTACCCGAGGCTTCGGCGAGTGGAATCAATGAGGCCATTGCCTCGGTACGGGCGATCTGCGAGCCGAATCAACCGGTGATCGGCATCCTTGCCGACACTCCCTGTCTCACCGGCGCTACTCTCGACGCAGTCCTGGCCCAGGCGCACGACTACGACGTTTCCTTTGTGGCCGATGCCGCGGGAACCGGCTCGACGATGTGGTGTGCCCAAGTACCCGGTGCGCGCTCCTTCTTCGGTTCGCACTCCCGTGCTCGTCACCGAGCAAGCGGCGCCGTCGAACTGGGTTCGACCGCGACAAGTGGCGACGACGCTTACCTATGGACGCGCGCCCGACGCGACGTCGACACCGACGTCGACCTGTGGGACGCGCATCGGATCGGCCTGGGCCCCGCGACAACACGCGCATACGCACAAAGGGCCGCCCTCACGGGCGACCCCCTGCGCGATTGATGGAGCCGGCTAGCGCTTCTTGGCGGCCGGCTTGCTTGTCTTCCTCGCGGTCGCCTTCTTGGCAGCCGGCTTGCTTGTCTTCCTCGCGGTCGCCTTCTTGGCAGCCGGCTTGCTTGTCTTCTTCGCGGTCGTCTTCTTCGCGGTCGCCTTCTTCGCGGTCGCCTTCTTGGCAGCCGGCTTGCTTACTTTGCTCGCGCCCGGTTCCACCAGTTTCTTGGCTCCGGAGACGACGCCCTTGAATTCTGCGCCCGGGCGGAACTTCGGCAGCTTGGTCGCCTTGATCTTCACGGCCTCACCGGTACGCGGATTGCGGCCAATACGAGCCTTGCGTGCGGTGGACTCGAAGACTCCGAAGCCGGCAACAGCCACTTTATTGCCCTTTGCGACGGCCTTCTTCGTCTCGAGCAAGAACGCGTCCACGATGTCGGTAACGTCCTTCTTGCTATGGCCAAGACGCTCAGCCACGTTGTCGATCAGGTCTGCCTTGTTCACGAGTGTCAACCCTCCAAAGGGCACTGGGAGTGTGACCGGTCGGCCACCGGTGTGAACGTAAGCGTCTTTACAGGCTTTCGACTGTCGCCGCGCCGGAAAAAGTCGCCGCAGGGCACGGGATATTGGTCACATGCGGCTATTGAGTGACCGGTGCGAAGTTCGGTCGGTGCGCCTCAAACTCTGCGATGGCATCCGAGTGCTGCATCGTGATGCCGATGTCGTCCAGCCCTTCCAATAAACGCCACCGTACGTAGTCATCGACCTCGAAGTCCGCCGTCAGATCACCGGCGCGGACCGTCCGCGCGTCAAGATCGACCGTGACCTCGAGGGAAGGATCCGCTTCGATGAGCGTCCACAATTCCTCGATAACGCTTTGGTCCACCTGGGCGGTCAAGAGTCCGCCCTTGCCTGAGTTCCCGCGGAAGATGTCGGCGAAGCGAGAGGACAGGACAACGCAGAATCCGTAGTTCTGCAGGGCCCACACCGCGTGCTCTCGGGAGGAGCCGGTACCGAAGTCGGGACCGGCCACCAGAATGCTGACACCCTGATATTCGTCCCGATTCAAGACGAAGTCGGGGTCCTTGCGCCACGCGGAGAAGAGTCCGTCTTCGAATCCATCACGGGTAATCCTCTTGAGGTACTCCGCAGGGATGATCTGATCGGTATCGACATTGCTCCGGCGCAAGGGTGCGGCCGTTCCGGTATGTCGGATGAAGGGTTCCATGGTGCGCTCCTCGCCTACGCCAGATCCGCGGGTGACGACAGGTGCCCCGTGACTGCGGTCGAGGCGGCAACCGCTGGAGACACCAGGTGCGTGCGCCCGCCGGGGCCTTGTCGTCCCTCGAAGTTTCTGTTGGACGTGGACGCACTTCGCTCACCGGGCGTCAGTTTGTCGGGGTTCATGCCCAAGCACATCGAGCACCCGGCTCCGCGCCATTCACCACCGGCCTCCAAGAACACCTGATCCAAACCTTCAGATTCCGCCTGCAAGCGAACCCGTGCCGAACCCGGCACAACCATCAGACGCATGCCGTCTTTTACCTTGCGGCCTCGCAGGATGTCCGCAGCGACCCGCAGATCCTCGATGCGACCGTTGGTACACGACCCGATGAACACTGTGTCGACGGCGACGTCACGCAGCGGTGTCCCGGGGGTGAGATCCATGTACTCCAGGGCGCGCTCGATCGCCACCCGATCGACATCATCGGTGGCGTCCTCCGGCGACGGCACCGACGCCGACAGCGGCAGACCTTGCCCCGGGTTGGTGCCCCAGGTGACGAAAGGCGTGAGCGTGGTGGCGTCGATATCGACCACCGCATCGAACTCGGCGTCGTCGTCGGTGAACAGGGTTTCCCAATACGCGACCGCGTCGTCCCACTCCTGTCCGCTAGGTGCCTTCTCACGGCCTTCGACATAGTCGAACGTTGTCTGATCCGGAGCGATCATGCCGGCCCGCGCGCCTGCTTCGATCGACATATTGCAGACTGTCATGCGTCCTTCCATCGACAAGCCGCGAATGGCCGAACCGCGATACTCGAGCACATACCCCTGCCCGCCGCCGGTCCCGATCTTCGCGATCACCGCCAAGATGATGTCCTTTGCCGACACCCCCTCGGGCAGGTCGCCGTCCACGTTGATCGCCATCGTCTTGAAGGGCTTTAGCGGCAAGGTCTGAGTCGCGAGAACGTGCTCAACCTCGCTGGTTCCGATGCCGAATGCCAGGGCACCGAAGGCTCCATGCGTGCTGGTGTGGGAGTCGCCGCACACAATGGTCATGCCCGGTTGTGTCAACCCCATCTGGGGACCAACGACGTGCACGATGCCCTGCTCGACGTTCCCGAGCGAATACAACGGGACACCGAACTCCGCGCAGTTCTTCCGTAGCGCCTCGACTTGCGCGCGCGACACCGGATCGGCGATGGGCTTGTCCACATCGATGGTGGGAATGTTGTGGTCTTCCGTAGCCACCGTGAGATCCGGACGACGCACCGGTCGGCCGGCAGCTCGAAGACCGTCGAAGGCCTGCGGGCTGGTCACCTCGTGCACCAGGTGCAGATCGATGTACAGCAGATCCGGTTCACCTTCGGCAGACCTGACGACGTGGTTGTGCCACACCTTCTCGGCCAGAGTGCGACCCACTGATTCCTCCATGTCACTTCGCGCGTCACGTTCGGTGCGCATCTTCGTGGAGGCAGCAGTCTACGGAGCAAACAAAAGAGCCCTCCCCTGTGGGAGGGCCCTTGTAGCCCCGACGGGATTCGAACCCGCGCTACCGCCTTGAGAGGGCGGCGTGCTAGGCCGCTACACAACGGGGCCGTGCCGAGCAAACGCTCGTCGCTGGGGTACCAGGACTCGAACCTAGACTAACTGGGCCAGAACCAGTCGGGCTGCCAATTACCCCATACCCCACGAGACCACGTCAGTGTAGTCATGAGGCGTGGAGCGAACGAATCCGGTCAAGCGAGCGATCGGCGCCCAGCAATTCCATCGATTCGAAGAGTGGCGGCGACACCCGACGCCCGGTAATCGCCAGGCGGACTGGTCCGAACGCCACCTTCGGCTTCAATCCGCGCTCGTCGATCAGCGCTGACCGCAAGGCACCCTCGATCGCCTCCGTGGTCCACTCATCGAGTCCCGCGAGGGCCGCCTCGGCCGCCTGGAGGACGTCACCGGCCTGGTCTCCCATGATCTTCTCGGCATCGCCGGCATCGATGGCGATTTCGTCTGTGAACAGGAAGCCCACCATGGCGCTGGCCTGCCCGAGGGTTTCCAATCGTTCCGAGATCAGTGGCACCACGGCGCGGACCAGATCCATGTCCTGGGCGGACGGTGTCGAGCCGATGACTCCATCGCGCTGCAGGTACGGCACCAGGCGCTCGACGAGGTCGTCGATGGCAAGGTGCCGAATCCAATCGCCGTTGATGGCCGTGCACTTCTTCACATCGAAGCGCGCGGGGTTGGGATTGACGCGCTCGAGGGAGAAGGACTGAGCCATCTGCTCTTTGCTGAAGAACTCGACATCGCCCCCCGGAGACCACCCCAACAGCGCGAGGTAATTGGTCAACGCCTCGGGCAGGTATCCCTGGTCGCGATACATCTGCAACGACGACTCTGGGTCGCGCTTCGATAGCTTCTTGTTGCCTTCGCCCATCACGTAGGGCAGGTGGCCGAACTGCGGAACCGGGCCGTCGAATACTCCGAGGTCGATCATCGCTTCATACAGAGCGATTTGCCGGGGAGTCGACGACAACAGGTCTTCGCCGCGCAGTACGTGCGTGATCCTCATGGCGGCGTCATCGGTGGGGTTCACCAGCGTGTAAAGCGGCTCTCCATTGGCACGCTGGAGAACAAAGTCCGGAATCTGTCCGGCCGCGAACGTGATCTCGCCGCGGATGAGGTCGTTCCAGGTGCAGTCCCGATCGGGCATGCGAAAACGGACCACCGGGGCGCGACCTTCGGCGCGGTAAGCAGACCGGGCCTCATCGCTCACGTCTCGACAGTGTCCGTCGTAGCCAGGGGCGCGCTTCTCCGCCATCGCCTGCTGACGTCGTGCATCCAGTTCTTCGGTGGAGCAGAAGCATTCGTACGCGTATCCACCCGCAACGAGGGCGTCCACCATCGCGTCGTAGTCCGTCCCTCGCTCGGATTGTCGGTACGGGCCGAAGGGGCCTCCCACTTCGGGCCCCTCATCCCAATCAAGTCCGAGCCACTGCAGCGAATCGATGAGTGCTTGGTAGGACTCCTCGCTGTCTCGAGATGCATCCGTGTCCTCGATACGAAAGACGAAGGTGCCGTGGGTGTGCCGCGCGAACGCCCAGTTGAACAGGGCGGTTCGGATCAACCCCACGTGCGGATTGCCCGTAGGGGACGGGCAGAAGCGAACACGAACATCGCTCACGGGGCAGCACTCCTCACCGGATTCGTCAACGTTCCGATTCCCGAGATACCGATACTGACTAAGTCTCCATCGGTGAGCGGGCCCACGCCCTCCGGCGTTCCCGTCAAGATCACGTCACCTGGAAGCAGCGTCATGCACGAACTCACGTACGACACCACCGCCGGTACGTCATGCACCATCGCGTCGATGCCCCCGTGCTGACGTTGCTCCCCATTCACGCGCACCGTGATGTCCGCATCCGCGGGAGAGAGTTCGGTTTGAATCCACGGGCCCAGCGGGCAGAAGGTGTCGAATCCTTTGGCCCGAGCCCACTGTCCATCCGACTTCTGCAGATCTCGCGCAGTCACGTCGTTGGCACACGTGTATCCAAAAACGACCTCGTCCACCCGATCGATGGGAATGTCCTTGCACATTCGGCCGATGACGACGGCCAACTCCCCTTCGTGCTCCACCTGCTCGGATTGCCACGGCAGGTCGATCGGGTCTCCCGATCCGATCACCGCGGTACTCGGCTTCAGAAACAACAGCGGCTCGTCGGGGGCTTCACTGTCCATCTCGGCAGCGTGTTCACGGTAGTTCTTACCGACGCAGACGATCTTGGATGGGATCACCGGTGCCAAAAGTCGGACGTCCGCCAGTTTCATGACACTTCCCTCGGGGCGGATATCCACGAACGGGTGGCCCTCAATGGGTGCGACGATCGACTCGTCCGTCACCTGATCGTCATCGTCGAGACCGTCGACAGCTCCGAACCAGATGTCCTCGCCGACGGCGAAACGGCAGATCAGCACCGCCCCACCCTAATGACGAACGGGCCTCACGCCTGCGGGCGCATCAAGCCGTATGTCAACGCATCTTCGAGCGCCCGCCATGAGGCTGCGATGACGTTCTCGTGCACCCCGAGCGTGGTCCACTCCCGCTTTCCGTCGGAGGTCGACACGAGAACGCGGGTCACACTCGCGGTACCGGAGGTGTCGGCGTCGCTCTTCTCGAGGATGCGGACCTTGTAGTCGATGAGCTCGAGTGGCTCGAGTTCCGGATGCAGGGATGTCACGGCCGAGCGCAAGGCCTTGTCCAGGGCGTTGACCGGTCCATTGCCTTCGGCAGTGCTGATCATGCGTTCTCCGTTGGCGCGGACCTTCACGGTTGCCTCAGTGCGCACGTCACCGGAGGCGTCCTGCTCGACGATTGTCCGCCACGACTCCACCTCGAATCGAGATTCACTGTCGTCGGAGCCCATGAGAATCAACTCGAACGATGCGTCGGCGGCCTCGAAGGTCCAGCCCTTGGACTCCAGATCTTTGACCGTTTCCACGATGTGGGTGACCCGCTCGGCGTCGCCGGCGATGTCGTAGCCGAGTTCCTTGCTCTTCATCTCCACCGAAGCCCGACCCGCCATCTCGGTCACCAGCACCCGCTGATCTCCACCAACGAGGGCGGGGTCGATGTGGTTGTAGAGCTCTGGATTCACCTTCAGCGCTGACGCGTGCAGACCAGCCTTATGGGCGAAGGACGAGACGCCGGCGTAGGCCTGATGGGTGTCGGGGGCGATGTTCGCAATTTCTGCGATCGCGTGCGAGATACGCCGAGTCTCCGCCAACTTGCCCTCGGGTAGACATTCGATACCCATCTTCAGCTGAAGGTTGGCCACAACCGGGAACAGGTCCGCATTGCCGGTGCGCTCTCCGTACCCGTTCGCGGTGCATTGCACATGCGTCACTCCCGCTGCCACGGCGGTGACCGTGTTGGCCACCGCGCTGGCGGTGTCGTCTTGGCAGTGGATCCCTAACCGAACGCCGGATCGGGAAGCCACATCCGCCACGATCTCGGCAATCCCCAACGGCAGCATTCCGCCATTGGTGTCGCACAACACGCCAACATCGGCGCCGGACTCGGCGGCGGCGACCAGCAGGCGCACTCCGTAGTCGGGGTCGTGCTTGTACCCGTCGAAGAAGTGCTCCATGTCTATGAAGACCCGCCGGCCTTCACTGACGAGGAAGGCAACGGTGTCTCGGATCATCGACTCGTTCTCTTCGAGCGAGGTTTTCAGGGCTTGCTCCACGTGCCACACGTCGGACTTCGCCACCAGGGTGATGACCGGGGCACCGGAGTCCAGCAGGGCCCTTACCTGTTGATCCTCGGTCACTGCCACCCCTGCCTTGCGGGTGGCGCCGAAGGCGACCAACTGCGCATGCGTGAGCGAGAGTTCGTTTTGCGCTCGTGCGAAGAACTCGGTGTCTTTGGGCAGGGCGCCGGGCCATCCGCCCTCGATGAAGCCAACGCCGTAGTCATCGAGCAGCCGGGCCACCGCCAGTTTGTCGACGACTGAGTAGGAGATGCCCTCGCGCTGAGCACCATCGCGCAGCGTCGTGTCGTAGACGTGAAACGCATCGCGCTCAGGAAGGCGCTCGGGAAGGCGCTGGGGAAGCGATGACGTACTCATTTCTCCTTCTCTCCCACCATCAAAAAAGCCCCTCGCTTGGCGAAGGGCAGCGCGTCGAGAAAATTCGACGCGCTAAGTAATGATGATGATGCTGGTGATGACTGTGTTACGCACGAGACACATCCTGCCATACCCCGCAAAGGCGCAGGGTGGTGTTGGTGAAACTGAGGAATTTCTAATGGCCCGTGCGCGGACGAGCCCTCGAACCTGCACTTTCCCCTGACGACCCGAGGGAGATCAACGCCGCCCGCACTATTCGGCGATCCGCAGGTGGACGTGGCACACATCCCCCACTCCCAGCCCTTCAGCCGCACGCACCGGCTTCTTCAGCGGTAGGAGGAAACTGCCTAACTCCTTGCTGGGAAAGACCGATGTTCCCCAGGAGCTCGATCCGATTGTGACGTCGACGCGGAGGGACCCGAAGCCACCTCGACTGATCGGCATATCTTCGATCTCATCGGCCACATCCTGCGGAAGCGTGAGGAAGTGCCATGCGGCGTCGGACTTCCACAGCCACACCTCGGCCTCGAAGTCCCATTCCACGGCGGGGCCCGATCAACAGATCGCGTGCAGCCAGTTGTGGCGGTCGGGAATCACTCCGGTCTGGATATCAAGCAGTTCCTGGCGTAGGCGCGACGTCACCGGCCCGGTGCCGCCATCAGCCACGGCCCAGGATCCATTGGTCCGTGACTTGACCTCTCCAACCGGTGTGATCACGGCCGCGGTCCCGCAGGCGAACACCTCGGTGATCTCGCCGGACTCGCAGCCCGCCTTCCAGTCCTCCACGCTGATCTGACCCTCATCAGCACGCATCCCCAGATCCGAAGCAACGGTCAAGAGTGAATCACGGGTGATGCCCGGTAGCAGCGAACCGGTTAAGCGCGGGGTGACCAACCGTGCGGAGTCTCCCGACCCGTACACGAAATACAGGTTCATCCCGCCCATTTCTTCGATCCACCGGCGTTCGGCAGCGTCCAACCACACGACCTGATCGCAACCGTGCTGGGAAGCCTCTGCCTGCGCGATCAACGACGCCGCATAGTTTCCCGCGCACTTGGCTTCTCCGGTCCCTCCCGGGGCCGCGCGAACGTAGTCATCGGACAACCACACGCTCACCGGCTTGAGGCCCTTGGGCCAATAGGCGCCGGCCGGGGACGCGATCAACAGGTATTCGTAGCTGTCTGCCGGCTTGACTCCCAGACCGATCTCGGTCGAAAACATGAAGGGTCGAAGGTAGAGAGTCTTCTCTGCGTCATGGGGAACCCACTCGTGGTCTTGGCGGACCAGCGCTTCAATGCTGGCAACGAACAATTCCTCGGGAAGTTCCGCCATCGCCAAGCGTCGAGCAGACGCTGCGAACCGCTGAGCATTCTTGAACGGCCGGAAAGTCTTGATCGAGCCATCCGCGTGCCGGTACGCCTTTAACCCCTCGAAGATCGCCTGGCCGTAGTGGATGAAGTTTGTAGCGGGATCCAAAAGCAAGGGTCCATAGGCGACGAGTTCGGCGTCATGCCAGCCCTTGTCGGCCGTCCACTTGGCTCGGACCATGTTGTCGGTGAAGTTGCCGCCAAATCCAGGATTCGCCAAGATCGCGTCTCGCTCAGAGCTCGGAGTCGGAGACGTCGACGGATGCGTCGATATGTTCCACAGGCGAGAGCCGGTTTCCGTTGCGGTCATGGCGTGAACCTACCGATCTGCTTTCCCTGCAGCACCGGCGGCGAGCGCGTCGCCGATCTGCGATGTCGAGCGCACCCCATCGCCCCGCGCTTCTAGGTCAGCAGCCACAGCAGCCTCCACCCACGCGGACGCCTCGCTCTCCCCGACATGGTCGAGCAGCATCGCCAGGGACATGACGGTCGCCGTCGGATCGGCCTTGCCCTGCCCTGCGATGTCGGGAGCCGAACCATGCACTGGCTCAAACATCGACGGGTTCGATCGAGACGGATCGATGTTTCCGCTGGCCGCCAGCCCGATTCCTCCACCGATGGCAGCCCCGATATCGGTCAAGATGTCGCCAAACAGGTTGTCCGTGACGACAACGTCGAATCGATCGGGGTCGGTGATGAAGAACATCGCCGCCGCATCGACGTGCTGGTAATCCGTGGCCACGTCATCGAATTCTGACGCAACGCGATCGAAGGTCCGCTTCCACAAGGATCCGGCATTCGTCAAGACGTTGGTCTTGTGCACCAGCGTCACGTGCTTTCTCCTCTTGGTTGCACGGTCGAAGGCATCGCGAACAATCCGCTCCACGCCGAACGCGGTGTTCAAGCTTTCCTCGGTCGCCACTTCTTGGGGAGTGTCTCGACGCAACACACCCCCGGCCCCGACGTACGGACCCTCCGTGCCCTCACGACACACGACGAAGTCGATCGACTTTCCACCCGCAAGTGGCCCCTCGACGCCGGGATACAACTTGACCGGCCTGAGGTTCACGTGGTGATCCATCACGAAACGCAAGGGCAGCAGAACACCACGCTCAAGGACTCCAGGCGGAACGGAGGGGTCGCCTATAGCCCCGAGCAATATGGCGTCACTAGCTCGCAGTTCCTCGATGACAGCATCCGAGAGCAGCTCGCCGGTGGCGTTGTAACGGGTTGCACCCAAGTCGTAGTGCGTGGTCGAGACGTTAATCCCCGCCTTCGGGGCAACCGCGTCGAGGACCTTCATCGCTTCGGCAACCACCTCGGTGCCGATGCCGTCGCCGGGAATCAGAGCAAGGTTCAGATCTCGAGCCATGGTGAGAGAGCCTACTGACTCGCTGCTTCCGCAGGCCGACGGTTTGTGACGCCCCCCGGGCACGCTGGTAATCTCCTCCCATGCGTTCGCTCCTGCTCCTTCGCAGCCGCGGCGAGGCCTAGTTACCGGCCTCCTCGTCGCGGAGGTTGTGCGTGGCCGGCCCCGGCCCCCATGTCGAACGAGGAGCACGCAGTGACATCAGCAAACCAATACGAAAAGGCCAACGCCCAAAAGCCGTCGGCTATGCCTTACGCCCGATACCAGCCCTTCACCCCCATCGATCTTCCTGACCGCACCTGGCCCAACGCTGTGATCACGAAGGCTCCGCGCTGGTGCGCGGTTGACCTTCGGGACGGCAACCAGGCACTCATCGACCCCATGACGCCGCAGCGGAAGCTGCGCATGTTCCAGCTTCTCGTCGAGATGGGCTACAAGGAGATCGAAGTCGGCTTCCCGTCAGCGTCGCAAACCGATTTTGATTTCGTGCGGCAGATCATCGAAGAGGACCTCATTCCGGACGACGTGGTCATCCAGGTGCTCACGCAGTCCCGGGAGGCTCTGATCGAGCGCACGTTCGAATCGATCCGCGGCGCCAAGCAAGCGATCGTTCACCTCTACAACTCGACGTCGACTCTTCAGCGTCGCGTGGTCTTCGGTCTGGACGAGGCCGGCATCACCGATATTGCAGTCCACGGAGCTCAGCTGTGTCAGAAATTCGCCGACGAGATGAAGGGTGAGACC
>WLWG01000359.1_pt1 | contig 47538 bp, 75 predicted proteins | sample 6712871 | NCBI WGS metagenome assembly WLWG01 (sample SAMN12718693, study PRJNA515312) | sponge metagenome | isolation source: marine sponge | host: Mycale hentscheli | place: New Zealand: South Island, Marlborough, Capsize Point | collected 2003-05-01
TCTCCACTTTAATAAATCCTCAGATATCTCCAACTCTGTCTTCTCTATGTTCTGCTTTTGTCTTTCTTCCGACTTATCTTCTTCTAGTCCATACATGTCTCTTTCTATCATTTCTTTAACCAACTTTGTTTTGGTTTTTATACATTCACCTGTACATTCGTCACCACAATTGTACATACATCCTTTAGTTCCAAAATTCATATCTTATTTTTGTTTTGTTTATAATACTAATGATAATATAATGGGTATACCCCAGAAAAAAAACAACCAAACCAATACACCAGTATCTTTGTACCACACTTCTTCTTCACTCATCTTTGTTTTAGTTTAATAAATCATCTCTAGTTTCACCTTTAGAGGTTTTGGTTTTGGTTCTAAAGATAACGGCAATTCGTTCATCTTCATATTTTTCTTTTTCAGTTAAATCTCTATCACCATATAAGGACATATCAAGAATACCTAAATCTTCTCGTATGGACACCTCAATATTTTTGTAACCTTTTTTCTTATATTTATTTTTGAGGTTGGTTAAGTTCTTTATAAGATAATTAATATTTATTTTACTAACTTCTCTTGGTAAATCTTCTATATGTTCAGTTATCTTATCTCTCATCTTTGTTTTGATTTATACAATTTGTGCAATCAATTCATCCTTATTAGTAAAGACATCTTCTTGACTATACCAATCGTATGAACTTTGGGTCCTTTTTGTATGTGGATGTATGAAATCTCTTTTTGTTTCTATAAGATAATCTATTTCAATACCTGTCATATCAATAAGATTTCCATCTGGATTGTGTTTTTTATAAGGTTGTTGTTCGGTAACTCTAATCTTGTCTACCCTATTTTTACTTATCTTTTTATCTCTTAATACATAGACATCTTGACCTACTTTATACTTTACATTATATTCTTTACTCATCATCTTTATTTAATTTTTAATTTGATAATTCTCCCTTTATTGGTGGATAACTCTCATATCCTTCCACTTGAAAATCAGATATTAAAACACTACCCAACACTTCATCTATACCATTACCCCAATTGGTGTTATTACCAATAACCAAATTTGGGTATTTGTGTTTATGTGGGTCTCTACTAATTTGTTCTTCCATTTGTTCTATATGGTTATTATATATATGAACGTTGGTTAAGTCCCCTACAAGAGTTCCTGGTACCATATTTACCTCTTTACTTAATATCTCCAATAGTAAAGCGTATGAGGCAATATTAAAAGGAACACCTAAGAAAAAATCACAGGAACGTTGATGCCATTTTAATGATAATCTTCTTTTTGGTATATTGTATTTATCATAATGTTCAGACTTACTTAATTTATTTGGTTTTTCTTCACCATCAATAAACTCAAAGTGATGCCATTTTGGGCACAATGATTTACTTCTAGCTAATATAGACCTCTCACTCTCAGTTAATTCTTCTGTATACAACTCAAATGCCCAATGACATGGAGGTAAAACCATTTTATCGATTTCTGATACGTTCCATGCATTTACAATAATTCTACGTGAGTCTGGGTTTGTTTTTAGAGTATGAATTGCGTTTTGGATTTGGTCTATATCATATGATTCTTCAAAATGTGTTGGTGACCCATACTCCCAAGCAACTGCATTTTTTTTAACTCTACCTACCTTCCTCCATTGTTTACCATAGATAGGACCTAGTTCACCCCACTTATTAACAAACTCATCATCTTTCTTAATCTTCTCAATGAATTGTTCTTTTGATAGTGGTCGAATATTTACTAACTCTTGGGCCATCCAACCTAAACCTTCATTTTTCTTTTCAATTTCTTCATTGTACTCATCAACATAGTGTTCTAAATAAAACTTATAAGCGTCTCCCACCCAAATATTATTATTGTTTTCAACTAACCATTTAATATTTGTTTCTCCTCTTAAAAACCACAATAATTCAGTTACAACACCTTTCCAGAATACTTTCTTTGTTGTTAGTAAAGGAAACCCTTCAGACATATCGTGAACCACCTGTGCAGAGAATATTGATTTAGTACCTGTACCAGTCCTATCTCCTTTATCAACACCATTTTCCAATATTGATTTAGCAATTGCTAAGTATTGGACATCAATATTCATATTATCTCTCTTATTAATCATATTCTTCAATCTTTTTTTCCAAATCATTTATCGTCTTTTTAAGATAAAAATCCATTAAATCAATATGTTGGATTAAATACTTCCTTAATTTATGAAACTCCTTATCTTCAATTTCTTTGAATGTTGAGTATCGTTTAAATGTATATCCCACACCTTCACTTTCAATTCTATAAACAACACCCTGATATTTTTCCAATTCTTCTTCCAAAAAAAATAACTCTTTCTCTTTATCCATATATTTTTGTTTTATTATAAAGATAAGAAAAAGAGTTATTTATATCAATAGTAATTAGTTTAGAAATTAGTATCTGAAGTATCAATTTTTTCTAAAATATAATCCATTGCTTCTTCTGCCGTATCAACGACTTTGAATAAATCCAAATCTTTCTCACTGATATTAGATTCTTTTTTCAATACAACATCTTTAATCCAATCAACAAGTCCATCCCAATAATCTTTTCCAACCAATACAATTGGAACTCTTCTCATATGTCCTGTCTGAATAAGAGTTAGTGTTTCAAATAATTCATCAAATGTTCCAAATCCACCCGGACAAGCAACAAATGCTTGTGAGTATTTTAGGAAGAAAACCTTTCTTGTAAAGAAATATCTACAATCCACCAAATGGTTAATATACTGATTTGGGTGTGTCTCAAATGGTAATTGTATCTGTAATCCAACTGAATCACCATTTTGTCTAACTGCACCTAAATTACCAGCTTCCATAATCCCTGGTCCACCACCTGTGATAACACCATATCCATTCTTTACTATTAACTCAGATAATTCTACAGCAGTTTTATAATAAGGGTTATCTTCTTTTGTTCTTGCTGATCCAAATACTGAAATGCATGGTCCTAATTGAGATAATTGATCAAACCCTTTGATAAACTCTCCTTGTATTCTTAACACTTGCCAAGCGTCATCTATTCTTTTGTTTTCCATATCAATCTAAAGTATTTTTAGTTACCCAATATCTATACGCTAGTAATAACTTTTGTCTTTTATTGAGTTTATAAACATCTACACCTCGTTTACTTAAACTAGGTAAAAGTTTTTTATTCAGTATTGCTAATATCTTAAATAAGTGTTTCTTCTTCATTAGGAGAATAATTCTTTTGATTAAAACTATATATCTATCTTTTTTCTAAGATTGTACTCCAAAATAACTCAAATGTCAATGAAAATACTAACTTAAATAAGATAAAATCTATTAAGGTATTTACCCAAAATGGATCAAAAACCGTCACTAATCCACCTTCATAAAATAAACCACCTAATATGAAAAATGAAATCATAAAAGATTGTGCGAAATGCCATAAATCTGTAGTCCATACAAATATAGTTGATGAACCAGGAAATCTTTCCCCACCTAAACTATTACTATGATTTTTCCATTTATTTCTATAACTAACCGCTGGGTTAGCCCATTGCTCAAATCTACTTCCCTTGAATATACTATCATCCCAGTGGAAGTTTATTTTATCCATAACTGCATTGCATATAGCTGCTAGAATAAAAAATATAATACTTACCATTCTAATTTATTTTGTCTTCTAAATAATCTATCCTTTCTTCTAAGGCATTTATTATTTTAATCTTCTTATCTAGTCTCTGCTCGATAGTTTCTATCTCCATTTGCATAATTCTAAACTCAGCATAACCCATTCCCGCTAAGAATATTAGTGTAATTATATGGACCATATTGTCTTTTAAGTAACTCTGCATAACCCTAATTTATTTGCATCCCTCTAAATAAGAAACTAGCTAACTCCTCAAAGATTTGTATGTTATGAAAATGTGATAAATAAAATCCACCACCAAATATAATAAATAAGATTATAAACAATCCTCTCCAATAAGGTAAATGAGAATCGGCCCAAGTATCTTTACCACTACCATATGCAAAATGTAATTCCTTTCCACAATTTCCACAATGTGTAGGTCTATCAGGTCTAAACCAAGGCAACCATGTCCATGGTTTTTCAACCATTTTACCACCTCTCATTTGCATGTGACTATAATTCCACCAGTCCTTATGTCCACATTTAGAACATCTATACTTTTGTCTTGTAAAAAGATTTAATGACATTGGATAGATTTTTCTAGGATCTATTTTAATTTTTTTACGTTCACTCATAATAAAGCTATTTCTATATAAATAGTTTACTATCGCTAATTCCTAATGTTTGTCTAGGATCTTCATCTTCAATTAAGGATACTGGGAAACCCCATAAAAGAGAAATATTATCTAATACAACATCAACGTCATCATTATTTATTCTCTTTTTATCAACACTTGTATAATTTAATGTAAGTGTTCTATCTCCATTCACATCAACATCAAAAACTTGAATATCTGGAATATATGTTGCTCTGTTATATGTTTCTGATAAACTCTTTCTTACATCTTTATAACCTTGTTTATTATGAATTGCAGATATTTCATATACCCTTCTTTCTTCTTCATCAGACACCTCAAATAGTCTCATATCTCTGATTACTTTTGGTGATAGATATTGTAAAACAAATGTCTCATCCTTAAAGTTTTCAACAATATATCTAAATGTTTCTGCCCAATTACCTTTTCCTGCAATCTCTGGAAACCATTCTTTATCTTCTTCAGTTGGTTCTAAAGACATTCTCTTTAAGTCCATAAAGATATTAAACCCTAATGTATATGGATTAAGACCAGAATAATACTTACTATCAAATCCTGGTTGAAAGATTACATTTGAATGGTTATGATAAAACTCCATCATAAATCCATCAGTTAAATAACCTTCTTCATACATTTGATTGATAATCTCATAGTGTGAGAAAGTTGCACAACCTTCGTTTATTACTTTACTTTGTCCCTGTGGATAGAAATATTGTGCAGTTTTTCTGACAATTCTAATCAACTCCCTTTGCCAAACTTTTAGATTAGGTGAGTTCTTTTCTATAAAGTATAAGATATTTTCTTCTGGTTGTGATGGAAATCTTTCTCTCCTAAGTGTAATACCTTCATCATCATTAGGGACTGTTCTCCATAAATCATTTAGTAAAACTCTATCATCCTCTAATTTTTGTTTAAGTCTTTCTCTTTCTTTCTTTGCAGATATTCTTTGTGGTTTAGTGTATTTATCCACACCATACCTTTGTATCATATGACAAGCATCTAATATTCTCTCTACTTCCTCATAACCATATTTCTCTTCACACTTATCAACATACTCCCTTGCAAACAACATATAGTCTACAATAGCATCTGCGTGTGTCCATTGTTTGAATAGGTAGTTATTCTTAAAGAAATGATTATGTCCGTAAGCAGCATGTGCCAATACCAATAACATTAAACATGTTGTATTGTCTTCCATATTATAAGAAATACAAGGGTCTGAATTGATTACCAACTCATAAGCCAACCCCATTTGTCCTTTCTTATATTTGTTTTTATTGATTACAAAATCTTTACCAAACTTCCAATGGTTATAAGATATTGGTAACCCAACTAAAGAGTAAGCATCTAACATCTGTTCTGAACTTACTATCTCAAATTGGTTTGGGTATGTTTCTAACCCTAAGTGTTCCTCAGCAATTCTACTGATTATTTTATCAGCTTCTAAAATGGTATCCGCATTCCAGTCAGAATTTGAAAACATTTCTTTTAGTTGTTCTTTTGTCATTCCTTAACCCTCTTTTTGAAGAAGTCCTTAAAGACATCCCATATCTCTGTGTTATCTTGTATCTTACCTGTTTTGAAGTTATTTACATTACCAGATACATTTTCATATTGTTCCCATAAATTACTATACCTCATTCTAGCAATCTCAATATAAACCATATATTGTATCTTATTTAATAACTTATCTCTAAGTAAGTCTCCACAACTAATTGCATCTGCATTATCCCATACATCACCATCTGAGGCTTGTGCTGCGTAAATATTCCAATCTGTAGAATACTTATCAGTGATAATCTTATCCATCAATTCAAGAGCGGGTAATACTATTGTACCACCACTTTCTCTTGAATTAAAGAACTCATCCTCATCCACCTCTTTAGCTTGAGTATGATGTCTAATAAAAACAATCTCGATTCTTTCATATTGTTTCGTTAGAAACATATATAATAACATAAAAAATCTTTTAGAAATATCTTTTTCTTTCTCACCCATAGACGCTGATACATCCATTATGCAAAACATAACTGCTGACGTTACAGGAACTGGATATTGCTCATAGTTGTTATATTGTAAATCAATTTCTTCCATAAAGTTTACGGAAGTTTTCATATTGATTAGTTTTTTTAATTCTTTATTTAACTCATCTATCTTATCTTGTGTTAGAGTAGTATCTTTAAGTTTATCTTCAATCTCTTTAATCTTTTTATCATAAAAGATACTTGTCGCCATCTTCCTACTCATTGAGTTTTTGTATGACTTAACAACATTTAGTCTATTTGGTGAACCTGCATTTGTAAACCCAGCCCTTCTTTGCTTGAAGTCAACTACAGAGTTTAGATGTTTCTTTACCATATCAGGTAATTCTAAATCCTCAAAGAAATACTCTAAGAACTCTTCTCTACTAATAGATATTGTGAAATCATCTTCAGTAACAGTGGGGTCATTAGACCCCTTCTGTCCTCTTTCACCATCTCCACCTCTAGGTTTCTTAATTTTATCACCAGTTGTATACTCTTTGTTACCCGGATGAACTCTTTTATTGTCACCAGACCCACCTTCATATCCAAACTGAGGTTCGTTTATTCCTTTAACAGGTATTTTAACTCCTTTTTTAGAGGATGTTAAATCCTTAACATTACTTTTTTTAATAATGTCAGGCATCGCCTTCTTAATCTTATGTCCAATCCTTTTAAGTAACTTCTGCCTATTTGGAGAAGACTTACCTTTGGGATTGTCTCTTTTATCTACAATGTTTATACCCATCTGTAAACTCCTAGTTGCTTTTTCTAACTCTTAAATACCAATCAGTTAATAACTTAATTTGTTTATTTGTGTAGCCACCCTCTTTCATTCTTTCAATGAAATCAGAGTGTTTCTTTTCTTCATCTTTTGAAGCTTTAGTTGAGAATGAAATTACTGGAATTAAATCTTCAGTCTTAGAGAAGATTCTTTTCTCAATAACATTCTTAATCTTTTCATATGATTCCCATTTAGGTGCTTCACCATTCTTAGCTTTATGCCTTAAATAGAATTGAACTAAATCATTTCTGAAGTCTTTAGGGTTAGCAATACCTGCTGGCTTCTCTATCTTCTCTAACTCTTCATTTAAGTCAACTCTATCGAATTGTTGTCCAGTCTCTGGATCTCTATAGTCATTATCTTGACACCAATGATCCGCATAAGTAATGTATCTCTCAAATAGATTTTGTCCATAATCTTGATATGAATCAACATATGCTTTTTGTATTTCATCACCGATAAACTCTGCATATTTAGAAGAGATTGTAGATTTTAGAATATCTAAATAATATTCCTCAACATCTTTTGGCATTTGTTGTTTAACAATTTCTTGCTCTAATACATAGAATAAATGTACTGGGTTAGCAGCTACTTCATCATTATCGTAGTTGAATACTTTTGATAATACCTTAAATGCAAATCTTGTTGAGATACCATCCATACCTTCAGTGATACCAGCAAAGTCTTTGTATTCTTGTAGAGATTTAGCTTTAGGGTCAACTTCCTTTAAGTTTTCACCATCATAAACTCTCATCTTAGAAAATAATGTAGAGTTTTCTGGATCAATCAATCTTGTCATCACACAAAATTGTGCTAACATCTCTAATGTCTTAGGAGCACAAGATGCGTCAGATAATGAAGAATGTTCTAATAACTTCTCATAAATCTTAACTTCTTCAGTTACTCTTAATGAATAAGGTACTCTTACAATATAAACCCTATCTAAGAATGCTTCATTCTTTCTATCATTTGAAAATACGTCCCATTCTGATTCGTTTGAGTGTGCTAAAATAACCCCCTGAAAAGGAATTGCTGGTAAGTTTTCAGTACCATTAAAGTTTCCTTCTTGTGTTGCAGTCAATAATGGATGTAACACCTTAATTGGTGCCTTAAACATCTCTACGAACTCCATCAATCCTTGATTGGATTTACATAATGCTCCAGAGTAACTGTAAGCATCTGCATCATCTTGTGAGTATTCAGCTAATTGTCTGATATCAACCTTACCAACCAATGCTGATATGTCTTGATTATTCTCATCACCTGGTTCTGTCTTAGAGATTCCTATTTGTGACGCAATAGATAACTTAACCTTTCTTACACTAAACTTAGAAATATCTCCACCAAACTCAGCTAATCTCTTAGTTGCCCAAGGGGAAGCACAAGATGGTACGTATCTTCCTAATATACCATACTCTTCTCCTAATTCTTTTTTATATGAAGAAAATAAACCTAATGGACTTTCAAGTACTGGTGAGATTTCATCACCTGCTACTAATACATGAATTTCACTATTTTCCATCAACTGCTTTAATCTCTCAGCCAAAGATGACTTACCACCACCTACAGGACCTAATAGATATAACACCTGTTTCTTTTCTTCTAACCCTTGTGCTGCGTGTTTGAAGAATGATACAATCTGTTCAATAGTATCTTCCATTCCGTAGAAATCACTAAACGAAGGGTATCTCTTAATTCTTTTATTTGAATGAATCCTACTTAATCTAGGATCATCTTTTGTGTTTACCATTTCTGGTTCACCGATTGCTTGTAACATTCTCTCTGCTGGTGTTGAATACACCGTTTCGTCTTTTTTACACATATTAAGATATTGCGTCAATGAAATATCTTTAGAGGTTGTGTTAAAATTACTTTTGATTGTTTTTAGTAAACTCATTTTTTAACTACTTTTAAAACTTATTATTTTTATGTTATTATTGCTCTAAACTACTATGTTTAAGTTAAATATAAAGTATTTCTTAATATAAAACCCTAAACTTTATTGTTTTTTCTATATTTTTTAATTCATCAATTACTGATAAATCATAATCCTTATCAATATCTGTTATTAAGTAAGATACCTCACCAGAACTTTTTAAGTATTGTCCTTCAATATTTAAGTTATGTTTGGAAAGTATGTTATTTATCTCAGACATAACTCCACTTATGTTTCTATGGATATGTAAAAATCTTCTATTTCCACCTTGTTTAGGTAATTGAATATTAGGGAAGTTTACTGAATCAAAACTACTACCATTATTTATGTAATCAATAATTTTATTAGAAACAAACCCAGCAATATTCTTTTGTGCTTCTTTTGTGCTACCACCAACGTGTGGAGTAAGTATTACATTTTCAATCCCTTTAAGTGGATTATTAAACTCTTCCCTAGTCTTTATAGGCTCTACTGGATAAACATCCACTGCACAACCTCTAAGGTGGTTATTCTTCATATATTTTGATAAATCATCTAAGTCCACAACAAAACCTCTTGCTAAGTTGATAAGGATAGAATCTTTCTTCATTATCTTTAATTCCTTTTCACTAATAAGATTTTTATTGTTTGGGTTGTCATCCACATGTAAAGTTACCATATCTGATATTTTAAGCAACTCTTCCATTGTATCACATTTAGTTGCATTACCTAATGCTAATTTCTCTACAATATCATAATAATACACATCAACACCTAAAGACTCCGCTAAGACACTTACTTGTTTACCGATATTACCATAACCTATAATCCCTAACTTCTTTCCTCTAATCTCATTAGAACCATCAGAAGTCTTATACCATATACCATTATGTAACTCTTGACTTCTAGCAAATGTAGACCTCATCAACATAATCATCTCACCTATTGCTAACTCAACAACCGATCTAGTATTTGAGTATGGTGCGTTGAATACAACAATACCTTTATTCTTTGCGTAATCTAAGTCAATTTGTTTTGTACCAATACAGAATGCACAAACTGACATTAGTTTGTCTGCTGAATCTATTACATCTTTTGTGATTTGTGTCTTAGAACGTATCCCTAAAATATGGACACCTTTAATTCTTTCTTTTAACTCTTCCTCAGTTAAACTTTTGTTTTCAACTTCTACATTAAATCCTGCGTTTACTAAAACATCTTTAGCATCAGGATGTATATTCTCCAATAATAAAATATTAATCTTATTTTTCGGGTATGATAACCTATCCATTAAAACTACTTTTCTACCTCTATTATGTTTATCGGCTCCTCACAATATACTGATAAGTGACATGCCGCTTTTATTGAGTCTTTTACTGAATTACCTAAGTATAAAGCTGACAATGCAAAATCCATACCAGCACCAATTGAAGTGTAATCAGTAACCTCTTTTATGAAGAAACCTTCCATCATAAAAGCTTTCTTCTCTATAATAAGTATATACTCATTTGATAATTTTGTCTCTCCAGTCTTTTTATCTAACCAATCTTGAAACTCTGACATAAACTCAACTAACCCACCTACTGATGCTTCACTAGGTTTTCTAGTCTTACAAAACAATAAAAATAATGCACCTTCTTGTGCATCACCGACATCACCAACAATCATTCCGTTGACTTTATTTAGTTTTGCTAACTTATCTTTTTCTTGTGTATAACCAGAAACAAGAATACTATCTGCACCGATAGTTATCTTATTCTTAGTCACCTTTACTGCTACAACACTCATTTTTTATCTTAATTTAACTCAAAAAACTCTTTTATTTTCTCTTCTGAAGTATTTTCCGTAATCAACTCAATTATTTTTTCTGAAAAATCATCACCAATATATATGGCTTCTGCTTTGGTTATATTTTCAATCATTAACTGATAACCATCATTCTCATAAATTGATCTTAGTAATTCTTCTGTAATAAACTTTTTATGATATCCCATAACATTTATAATTTAACATTTAATGACCCTGTGTTGATAAATCCTTCTTCTGGTTCTAAACCATAGTCATCTAATACTTCTTTTACTATTTCTTTCATTTTTTCACTACCACCAGTAATGATGGTAACATACTCTGTACCATTCATCATATGATCACCCAAAAACTTGTCCATAACGGACTGAACTTCCATATGTCTAACACTATGTAAATCTAATTCTTTTGTCAACGTCATAACCTTCCTTTGTGATTGTCATATAATACCTTAATAGCAAACCCAATTGCAACAATTCCCAATATCACAAAAAAGTTAATACCAAATAATGATAGTAATAATGGTAAACCAAATATCACCAATACAAACCAAGCTAATACAATTTTAATTCGTTTTTCATCCATATCTCAAATATAGGTAAAAAAATAGCATAAAAAAACCCCATAACTGAATTATGAGGTTATTTTTTTTTAATTTACATTTGTACTCTCAAATATTTTGTTTGCTGATGCGGCGACAAAACCACCGAATAACTCACCACTTTGTAATGGGAATCTATATGCAAACTCATAAAAACAAGATGGTACCGTATATTGTCCTTCAATAAAAGTATAATCCTTCTTATCTGCCATTGTTGATGATTGTTCTAAATAAACATCTCTATTTCCTTTAATCAACCCACCAGAATTATTAAGTGTGTAATTAGCATCTAATAAAGAATTATTTACATCATCTAATGATTTATATCCTTCTAATTTATTTACATCAACAGTGAAATGATTTGCAACATACCCATAAAGATAAAACCATGCAGCATATTCACTCTCTTCTGATAACTCCTTATATGTGTTGTAAGAAGGTGTATTCCACAATCTTCCACCAGTTAGGAAAGACAATTCATCTACTTCATCGAAGTTTACTTCGTCAATAATAGATTTCATTGTATTTTGTAATCCCTCACTAAACTCTTCTACTAGTAATTGACTAATAAAAACTTTTGGGTGATTTGATGTTGGATGATAAAAGTGTTTTGCATATAACTTCTTTTCTGTGAAGTGGTACTCTCCTCCTTCTACATACCCTAATTCAAGTAGTAGTTGAGATACTTTATCAATATTTATTCTTTCATCATTTAAGGTTCTAAGTGCTACGTGATCGTTTTCCACTTCTTCCCCATTTACATTAAAAAACTCCAATATCTGTGACGCAGATGGAGTTAGTGATGAATATGTATTCCACATTTTGCAGAATAACCCATCAATTGCAAGATTAGTTGTCTTTGACATTTTGTTTACTAAAAAAATTTGTTGTTTGTTATTATTAATCATTAAGATTTTTATAAAAATTATAAATGGCATATACCATTACTATAGATAAAACACTAATAGTCCCATAGAATGCATATTCTGGATGTGTAGTATAGATAGTTGATAACCCAACAGAAATTATCCAAGCAACTAAGACTGTAATCATAAGAGTTGGCTCAACCCTATTCACATAAACCTGACTTAGTTTTTCCTTTCTCTCATGTTTTAATATCCTATGCAATGCATCTGTCATATCTATACCATAAGATGGAATAACACTTTCACTACCATCTAATTCTCTAATTGTAAATTGATACTTGTAATAACCAGGGTTTGATTTACTTACCTCAATTAACTTACCATCTGTTGCTCTTCTTCTGTCTTTCATTTTTACTTTAATTTATTATTTATTTTTCTTTAATCTTTCTTCTATTAGCATTTCTACATTCTCTATCTCTGGGTCACCACCCATTTCGATAATCCATTTCTTTAACTCAGCAGCTTTCTCATACTCCTCATTAACAATATAAAATTTTATTTTTAATTTCAAAAAATCTACATCTTTATCAGACATATTAAAACTCCTTTTTATTATAAAACTCTAAATAAATCTATGGTCGTTACCATCAAAATAATCTAACTCTAATAAATCACTTTTTTTAAGTGTAACCATACATTTATATTCATTATAAACGACACATAAACCTTTATCTTTACTATCCTCAAATATAATACATTTAACCTTACTATTCAAATTATTGTAATAATAGTAAACCCAATTTACTGTATTATGATTTGGTTTCTCTTTAATCCCTAATAACCACCTAAAAAAACTTAACATAACTCTATTTTATCTAATAATAAGTAGTAAAAAATCATTAAAAGTCTAGTTTAGATTAGCTTTTTTTATTACTTTCATCATTTTTTTCCCATTCACATCATTGTGATGGTTATTGTTCCATTTTTCTGTTCTTCTTCCATAGGAATAACCTAAATAGAATGAAATCGCACATAGCGAAAATACAATACATAAGAAAACTATTATACTCATTGTCTTTTTTTTTAATATAACTCAATTATTACTTTTTCAACTTCCTCTTTAGATATATATGCGATAGGTCCAGATTTTTGATCTTCCAACTTCTCTGTCCATACCTCAAAAGTATTTATACCATCACCACCTAAATGAGGTCCACCAACAACGGAATACCATTGCCCATTTATAATACCTCTTGCTTGAATACGTTTTTTATCATCAAAATTTACAGGGTGATCCATAAAGTGTAAATCCTCAAACCTAACTAATATTTTGTCTGTAATAGTTTCTATGATTGTTAGTGATTTATCGTGAGTACAACCCACCATTATTAAATCATTATACATCTCTAATACTGACTTATTACCTAAAAATGTTTTTACCTTTTCTATATTCATAGAATGAAGATACAAAACTTAAATGAAAAAAACAAACCTATAATCAAATAAATCCATTATCTTTTAGTTCACCCTCAGTTGGGTATCCTATTACTGATCCACATATTTTACAAATACATCTAACATTATTAGTTCCTTGATTAAATTTAACATCATAACCCTCATTGTGTTTACATACACTTTGTAATTGTTCGATATCACTTAAAATACTATTTCCCTCTTCCATAAGTCTTTTTATTAAGTTAATAATTTCCTCTCTATCCAAACCATTTTAATTTAGTCATTACTCGATATATGTGATACTGATACTGATTGACAAAGAAACTTGTCGAGCATTTATTGATATGTTTTACGTTTTAATAAATATCAATCATAAACAAAAAATCCCAATCTTATTGATCGGGATTATCTGTTTTATATAATTTTAACACTCTGTCTCTACTATGTTGACAATAATCTTCGACTAAATCTATTCCTATATATTTCCTATCCATTTTAGCTGCTGTGTATGGTGTGGTTCCTGTTCCTACAAAATTATCTAATACAATTTCACCTTCTTTGGTATATAAATCTATGAAGTATTCTGCAAACTCAGAAGAAAATGTTGCTTCATGTCCTTCTACTTTACCATCATTATTCTTTGCTTCTAAGAAATTATAGTATGTTCTAAAATAATTTTGTCCTGTTTTTGATACTGATGATATAGTTTTATTTGCTTTGAAGTTTGGTGTCTTAGCAAATATATAAACCATCTCAACAATTCTTGTGAATCTATTTGGGTGTCCCGATAATGGAACTGCATTTTTCTTTTTCCAAGCAGCAGTATCATATATTCTTAAACCAGTATCTTGAAATACTCTGTTTATTAAATCATAAGGTAATGATGGGTTGAATGTTGTGTAACTGAAATTAAATGCAACAACTCCATCATCTTTTAGTATTCTATCATATTGTTGAAATACTTCTGACATCCAATTTAAGTAATCTTCTACTTTTTGATTGTCTTTAATCTGATCTTTAGCACCCGGATATTTGTGATTGTCCTTCCTTAATGATGCTAAGTATGGTGGGGATGTTAGAATTAAATCTATTGTCCCTTCTTTTATTTTACCCATTGTCTCACAGGTATCACCACAATATATTTCATCTACCTTTAACCCAATATCACTCATTACAAAATCTTTCTTTTCTTTTTTATTATGTACAGGCTCAATTACATGAACCACTTCATTTACTTCTTCTAACTTTTTCTTTCTGGGTGGTCTTTTGCTCATAACCTTACTTTTTTTCTAACTCAATACGTTTTATAGTGTAATGGTAAAATAATTGACTATACTCTTTAGTATTTCTATACCTCTCATAATAAAAATCAATATAATTTCTAGCAACATCTAACTGATCAATTTTGTCACAGCTATCTATAACTCTTAAACATTTATCATATACATCATTACTCATACACTTAATATAAGACATTTATAATTAAAAAACAACTAATCAGTAATCCTATTAAGTAAATCTCTAGCGTATGCACATTCTTCATAGTCCTCAATATTCTCAAAATGTATAATTGCATCTCCTAATGTGCTAATCCAAGAAGTTTCTGGTAGATTTAGGAATAATTCTTGTTCTCCATGATATATCTTAAACAGAGTTATCTTATCCATACCATTATTGTATCCGATGTCAATCATCACTAAAGATCTCCTAAAGAATACATCATCTCCTTGATTTGGAAACTTCTCTAACTCCTCTACACTAAATGGGTATATTGGTACTTCATCATAATCTTCTATATCATCCATAAAACTATACTTTAATATCTTCTTTGTAACTCTTAATAAGTAAATCTATCTTGTTTAAGTATTCATTTCTTTTCTCAGGTATATCTGTTTTTATCAATTCCTTTCTTAGTAACTCCAACTCATTCTTAATTACTCTCTGCTCATCAGTGATAACTCTATTATAGTCTTTATGTATTTTATGACTTCTATACATTCTTCTACCTATAAAGTATAATCCTACAACCATACCTAAACCTAAAACACTATATAAAACATATTCATTCATACTAACTCTTTTGTTTGTCAATCTCTAACCAATTGTCTTTGTAAACAATACCAGAGACTGGTCTATTGTCAATCCAAATATACTCTTGATCATCTTTAATTCTTGGTTTATCCATAATAAGTCCATTATATTTATACCCATTATCTTTTAACCATTTCTCAGTAACTTGTCTATCCTCTTCTACTCTTGCAGTAAAGAATGTTATTGTGTTACCTTCATCATACCACTTATTTAATACTTCCTTTGAGTGTGGTAAAACTCCTGCATCTTCGTAAAGATGTGATTCTTCGTTTTTGATATCGTCAGAAATAGTTCCATCGATATCCACTAAATAAACTTTAGTCATTTAATCTTAATCATTTCTAAATATACTACAGAAAACATTATAATCAAGCTCTTGATAATTTAATAACTTTTCTGTTGTTTTATTAGATGCTGTGATAGTTACTTCTAATAACTTACCCAGACAATCTGTTTTATAATACTCCTTAACACAATCTGTAAAGTGTTGAGTGTGGTCTAATTCCCCTACATTATATTTATCTAACATTTTAATTTTTTTTAATAACCCATATGGTATAAAGCACTATCCTCAACTACAGAGGTATTTGTTTCCATGCCTATAATAATACTATCTTTTTTTGCTCTAATAAACTCTTTTATTCCTTTTTTTCCAATTACTTCCCCAATGATAGTATCTCCCTTAACGAAATCACCCTCTCTGTAAAAAGTATTGAATGTTCCAGATGTGCTATTCCTAATCCATTTTGTTTTACTTAGAATTACACTATCATCAGTATTGGTTACTCTATAATCTATGATATCTTCTTTGGATAGAAATGATAAAGTTTTCTCTATTCCTTGTTTAATAATCTCTCTATCTGTTGTTCTAGAATATCCACCCTCAAATACAAATATAGGTTTACCCAATTTAGCGCAATAATTTCTAAAAGAACCTTTTACTCTTTTTGAGTTTACAATTAGTGGTAAGTTTATTTTCTTTGCAATATCTAATTGAAATGTATCTCCAACAGAACATCTTATCTGTGGATAGTTAGTCCTCTTAGCACCACCTGTATGAAAGTCTATACCATAGTCAATGTGTGGTATAATTTCATCCATTAGGAATCTACATACCCTATTACCACTATTTCTAGTAAAACACCTATTAATATCCAAATTGCTGTCATCATATCTTAAACCTTTTTTGTAACCATAATTGTTCAATATAGGAATCATAATTAGGTTACCTTTATTTAACTTAAAGCCTCTTCTTATTATTCCTTTAACTATTTCTATTCCATTGTATTCATCACCATGTAAACCTCCACTTAATAATATTGTAGGTCCTGGATTATTAGATGACATAACATAAAATGGTATTTCTCCACCAATCTTAGTTAGTTTATTTGGTTTTATTTCTTTTCCTTTTATAATCATTTACATGTTTCTTACGTAGTCAGCCATTAAGTCATATTTCATTTGGACATATTTTTTAGACATTTCCTCAGCCTTATCATTATCCACAACACCTAATTCTTTTTGGATATATTTCTTTACATAATCCTTTAACTGATTTCTATGAACTGAATAAGTTAGAGAAAAAATATCGTTTACATCTCTGACTTTAATTTCAGATGGTATTCCATACTTATCATCCACTACTGTAAATAGGGTATCTAAATATCTATATAACTTCTCTTCAACTCTCATAAGTTAAAGATACAAAAAAGATTTTACATATAAAAACTATCCCTACTATAAGTTAAAAACTTACCACCCTCAAAGTCTTCTTCATTAGAAACATTCCACTTATCAGATATTGTTGGGAATGTAGTATCTCCTTCTACTTCCATATCTACTTCTGTAATATAAAGTTTATCCACAAAATCCATAGATTGTCTGTAAATCTCTCCTCCTCCAATAATGAATATGTCTTTGTTATTACCAGCTTTTAATAATGCTGAGTCCAAAGAGTTTGCAGACAATACACCCGGAACAAAGAAGTTTTTATCTCTGGTAACCACAATGTTTATTCTATTTGGTAATGCTTTACCTATTGATTCATAAGTTTTCCTACCCATTATAACAACATTACTCGTTGTCATTTCCTTAAATCTTTTTAAGTCTACTGGTAAATCCCAAGGTAGTGTATTATCCACACCTATTACTCCATTCTTTGATACTGCTGCTATTATTGAAATCATTTCGTCTATTTTTATTATTTTATTTATATGTTAAAATTAGTAAAATTATATTCTATATAAAACTATTTGCGTCTAATAAAGTTATTATCATCTAAGTATTCCATTAAATCATCTATAATATCATCATACTTATCTCTTAACTTATTTATTAAATCAAGTAACCACATTATGGTTGGAAATTATTTCTCTCATTATACCTACTAGCTCCTTATCCTTCAACCCTAACATTTCTTTAACCTCTTTAAGTTCAGGATACTTATCGCTGTATAATAAGTTATATTGTAAATAAGTCTTTAATAACTCTTCTTTCTTTTCTAAGTAGTTGTACATGTCAATTACATGTCTGTTATTATCTAACATCTCAACAACACCATTAAGATTTTCATTCATCACCCTTTCGTGTAATAGATGAATACTATTGTCTAATATTGTCCTCTTTAATTCAACAATCAATCTATCAATGTTATTTCTTAATTCACATAACTCTTCTATACCTACTTTAATTTCTGCATAGGCTTCCTCATCAGTAAGAACTTTATTCTCTACTAGATAGTTTTCTATCTTATTCCTTAACATTTCGTTCATAATGATCCTCCAATTTACTCTCAACCCACATAATGGATTCTATATCACCCATAAAAGACTCAATTTTTTTATATCTTTTAATAAAAGAGTTAGGATTTGCGTTATACATATCCTTAACTTTCTCTAAGTTTGGTAATATTACTTTATTTATTGACATAATTTTCCCTTAATATAAGTAATATATCCACAAAATCAAAGAAACCCCCACATAAAAAATGAAAAAGTAACTATACTTGAATTAAAGATATTTATTTATATATGTTATTTGATACTAATATAGGATTATTTTTAGGTGTGATTTTACCACCCATCATTTACGCACTGATTATATACTTAACATCCCCACATAAATCAATAAATCTAAATAGAGGAATGTTTTTTGTTGCGGCTGGTATGTTTTCAGTTTTAATGTTACCATTTATTGAATTATTATTCCCTACTTGGGGTATTTTTGTTTTCGATCCTTTCCATAGGCATTTCTTTACAGTTGCACCTAAAGAGGAGATAATAAAATACCTATCATTTTATTTACTAACTAGAAGTGTTAAGATAAAAAACGTTCACCCAACAGGTATAATGTTTTATTATGGTATGATTGGTTTAGGGTTTGCTATGATAGAAAACCTACAATACTTAGCCAATTATGGAACTGAAGTTTTAGTAGTTAGGACATTCACCTCAACAATTGCGCATATGTTATTTGGTATGTTTGCAGGTTATTGGGTTGCGATGAGTAAGATTAACTCAGGTAAATATGCTAATAGGTCAGTATTTGGAATATTGATGTCTAAACATAAAGAGTTGAAGAAATTAGTTTATTCAGGAATAGGGATATTCTCAGCAATACTTTATCATGGTTTATGGAATTATAATTTATCTTCTTCTAAAGAAGCAGCTTTTAGTATTATGATACTTATGTTGATTATAGGTTTAGTAGTTGCTAAGTTTGCATCAGATGATTTAGTTACAAAATATAGAAGGAAATTAAGGAATGTTTAACTCTTTATATAAAGACACTTAAATACACCATCAGATAATCTAATATCTTTCAATATCTGAAAGTCACTTAACACATAACCATCTATTATATTTTTAAGTGTTGTAACATCAGTAATCACATTATCAATTGCAACAATATATGTGCGCGTATTATTCTCAGCACAAATAATTACATTACCATAATTATTTAATTCATTTTCTAAACTTTGATTATCTATTGACATAATTAATATTTTAATTTAAAGTTAGGTCGATATGATTGATCTTTAGTCCCATATCCTGTTGGGTATGCATCATCTTCATGTTTATACCATGAATCATAATATGTATTGTCAAAATGACATTCTGCCCAACCAAATCCAGAATCCCAATCACCATCTCTATTTTCCCAAATAATTAATAAACTATCATTGCCGTTATATTCAAAGTTACTATCAAAATCTATTGTTTGATAACCTGATGAACTAATTGTCCAATCAAAATCATTTTTAACTGTAGTTACATTAGCAACTCCATTGATATTGGTTAAATCTACTTTGACATTATCACCAAACTCTAAATCACTAATATGTGCTAATTTTATTGTTTGATTACCATAAGTATATCCGTCACTATAACTTTTTACTTCTATTTCTAAACCATGTAGTAATTTAGAACCATAACCTAACTCTGAAGCTCTGATTATAAACATTGAATGAGAATAATCAAAAAACCCATATGATGGGTAGTAATCAACATTACTTGTCCCTACAGGTGATGTCCAAACTAAATTTTGTATTGTAGGTGCGGGAGGTGCAGAAGTTATATCAATAATCCAATTATCAAAATTAAGTTTATTACCATTATTAGATACATGTGAGAATGTTAATTGATCTCCAATATATTCAGTTACTGTTGCAATTTGAACATTACTAGTATCCTCTGGATATGTTATTGAAATATATTCACTCCCAACATATGACAAACCGGTATCTACCGTTAATGTACCACCTTCATTATTTGAATGTGTTGTAGTTGAGGTTGTTGAAAAGTTTGTATTTGATGGTGCAGAAGTTATATCAATAATCCAATTATCAAAATTAAGTTTATTACCATTATTAGATACATGTGAGAATGTTAATTGATCCCCACTGTAATCTGTTACTAATGCAATCTGTATATTAGTAGTATCCTCTGGATATGTTATTGAAATGTATTCTCCACCAACATAAGATAAACCCGTATCTACTGTTATTACCCCATCTTCATTATTTGAATGTGTTGTAGTTGAGGTTGTTGAATAGTTTACACTTAAACCACCACTTAATAACTCTATAACTTCATAACTACCAGAACTACCTTTTAATGTGAATAACTTACCATCAGCAATATTTAACATTAACTCACCTGGTAATAAATCACTAACCGAAGGTATTAAACCAGTTTGTTCTGATGAGTTAACTAAAAACTTTAAATATCTATTACTACCACTGAAAGCTGTTTCACCACTAATTGACCCACCATTAATTATATCTTTTTCTTTAATTACTCTAAGACCATCTGTTGTACCTGTACTAGAGTTACCTAATACTATATCATTTAATTCAGTAAAAAATCCTAAGTTAGTATAACCACTTCCATTTATATATTCTGTAATATTTAAATCTGTATCGGTAAGTGTATTAAGAGAACCTATTCTAAAAGTAACATCATTACCTAAAGCATCACCATCTTGTATGGTTAGTCCACCACCAATACCCTTATTAGATGTATCACCAGTGGAGTTATAATTTAACACAATATTATTATCTTCAATACTTAATTCACCAACACTCTTTAGGTAGTTCGGTATATTGTATATATCTTTAATTTGACTAAGAAATATTGGCATAACTATTCTATTTTAATTATAAATATTAGTTTTTAATTAAATCTATAACCTCATCAATTTTTTTATCTATCTTTTCTCTTTCCTTAATAACCCCTAAGTCAGCAGATTTATCAGCTAATTTTTTTGTGGCATAAACAAGTGTCAATAAATCATTATACATATGATTATTCATAGCACTATCATCACCTAATATTAGTAGATTGAAGTTTTGACTATTTACAGATATTTTCTCATCTGCATTAGGATCGATTGTTACTGTTATAGTGTTTCTCATACTAATAAATATGTTTCAAATATGTAAAGTTTTTAGAAAAGTAACCCCATTAAAGTAATGTCATCTACCTGTTCTTTGTCTCCTTTCCAATTCACTATAAAGTCATATAAAAATTGTTTTTGTTTATTCACAGTTAGTTTTGATGAGTCTTTTAACACTCTCTTAAAACCACCTCTTTTTAGTTTCTTATCCTTTTCACCACCAAACTGATCTTGATACCCATCTGAGCATAGATATATTCTATCACCCTTATTTATTTTCATTGTGTGTTTCTTAAACTTCTCAATAACTTCTGTTTCATACCCAATACTAAATGAATCCGTTCTTATCATTTCTATCTCATCATTCCTAAATAAGAATAAAGGATTGTTTGCACCAGCATATTCTATTTCCTTCTTACTCTTTGATATTCTAATGAGTGTAATATCTAAACCATCCTTTACACCATCTTTCTCTCTATGAGATAAAAGAGATATAACATCATCTCTTAACTGATTAAGTATTTTACCTGTGTCTCTAAATCTTTTGGTAATTACTATTTCATTTAATAAACTATTTGCAAGCATTGTTAGGAAAGCACCAGGTACTCCATGTCCTGTACAATCACCTACTGCAATATATAAATCACCACTCCAAGTCTTATAAGACCAATAGAAGTCACCAGAAACAATATCCTTTGGTTTATATATGATAAAGTTACTTATAAACTTATCTATTCTTTTATCTGAGTTTTTAAGTATTGTTTGTTGTATCTTTTTGGAATATTGAATACTATCTATGATTTCATCATTTATCTTTTTAATCTCACCAACTTGTTTATCTACCTTCTTATCCAACTCCATATTGTAGGATAATAATTCTTTACTTAACCTTATTAAATCTAATGATTGTGAGTTTATCTTATCCACCAACGCAGATAAATCATCTATTGAGAATAGAAAGAATTGTTTTTCTTCACATTCAACCTGACTTAACCTAAACATTATTGGTATTTCCTCACCATCAGACCTTAATCCTGACATATCATCTTTTTTAATGTCAATACTTTTACCATTACCTTTGTTTTTATGTATTCTAAAAACTCTCTGATATAACTGATCGTATTGAGTGGGGATAATTACACTTATCTCCTTACCTATAATATCATCTTTTTTATACTGGAATAACTCTAAGAATGGGTCATTTACAAATACTATCTTCCCTTCTGTGTTTATAATAACAACAGCACTTAATATGTAATCAAGTATTTCTAATTGGTTTTCCATAACATTTGTATAGCCAGAATGCATATACATAAGAATACACATACACTCGTCTTTAATGTTATTGGTTCATCATTGAAGTATGATGTTAGAAATGTAAATGATATAATACCTAATGAAAATGTCATAATTCTGGACGGCCACATATCACCACCAGTACCTGCAACTATATACGCAACACCCTTAATGAACATATATGATATTGGTATTGCCATTGCATATGTTAACCACCACCCTTTATTCTTTAACCACTCAAAGTTTACTGGTGCATAGATTTGAAACCACACTAATATTTGTGCGACAAATAATAAAATTGAACCTATACCTATTTTAACAAAATCCATAGTAATATCTTTTTACAAATATACTAATAAATATCTGCAAAAACTATATTATTATACTAAATATTCTAAAATAATGTTAAGAGTATAATATGAAATTATTATGTGTAAGTTTGAGATATTTTTTGTATATTTGTCTTATGAGAAAAAAAGTAGAAACAGATAATGTTACCAAAAAAACCCCAAAGAAAAGGGTTAAGAAAACAACAACCAAAAAAGAAACCACCATTAGATGGGATAAAATAGAAGGTGTTAAAGGTAAAATAGTTAGACATACTATGGAAGATACTACTAAATCAAAAGAAATGTCTATATTAGTTGCAAATAGTAAAGCAAAAAAATTATATTGTGCTGCCGATGGTGATGACTTTTACTTTTATTATGAATTATTAAAATAAGAATTATGAATATATTTTACTTAGATGAGGACCCAAAATTATGTGCCCAGTATCATTGTGACAAACACGTATGCAAGATGGTGGTCGAGGGATGTCAATTATTATGCACTGCTCATTGGATGACAGGTGGTGAAGCACCATATAAGAAAACACATTTCAATCATCCATCAAACAAATGGGCTAGAGAATCATTATCTAACTACGTATGGTTATGTGATTTGGGTATGGAGTTATGTAAAGAATATACTCATAGGTATGGTAAAAGACATAAGACACAAGAACATATTGAATGGTGTATGTTAAACCTACCCAACATAGAAGATAAAGGACTTACAGAGATACCACAAGCAATGCCAGATGAATGTAAGAAAGATAACCCAATAGATGGTTATAGAGAGTATTACAATGTGGAGAAAGCTTATATGTGTAAATGGAAGAATAGAGAGATACCAGAATGGTTTATCCCTAAAAATATAAAAACCCCCACTATATAATATAGTAGGGGCTATAACTCACATAAGATTACAATTACTTAGTAGTAGTTGTAGTCTCTGTTGTAGTTGTGTTACTATCAGTAGTAGTTGCATCTTCAGTAGTTGCATTACCTTCAGTAGTAGTGTTTGTTGTTGTACCTTCTGTCTCTGTTGTTGTAGTCTCAGTAGTGGTAGTAGTATTAGTATTACCCTCTAAGTTAGTTTCAACAGTGTTAGTATTAGTAGAACAAGCTGTCGCTAACATTACTACACCAGCAACCAACATAATTTTCATTCCTTTTAACATAACTCTTTTAATTTTTACTTAATATTATTGTTATTGAACATAATATATAATCACAATTAACTTAATATAAATAGCAAGTATTTATTAGTATGAAGAATATACTTTTAGATGTGAATGGAGATCTATTTTTAGAAGATAACTTTAGTGGTTCCGTTGAGAAGATTGACACATTGAAATATTATTTAGATTGTCAATTAAGAATTGATGATGGTGCAACATTTGGTCACCTTTTTGAGTATATAATGAAAGATCAAGAAATATTAGATGTTATCTTTGGTGAGACTATGGGTGGAAATAGTTTAGAAGCTTTCAAAGAAGAATGGTTTAACGAAAAAATCAATATTAAAAAAGAAGACTTAGGTATTGAACACATTAGAATTAGAAAGTCTATTGAATACTTTGAAGTAGACTCATCTAAAGGTTTTACCGATATAAGAATTGATTTTGATGGTGTGAATAGTGAAACAGGTGTTATCTATAGTTTAGAGTTTATGTCTTTACCAGAAATGAGAAACATACCTATAACAATAGATGTGTTGATGAGTGTGGAGAACAACACTAAAAATACTGATTTTGACTATCCTGATAGTGAATGTGTTATCACCTTATTTGATATCTTAGGATCTATACTTCATGAAATTACCTTCTATGGTGGTCCGTTACAAAGGGAACAAACCAAACAAAAGATTATTGACAATATAGATAGTGATAATCTATTAGATGTCCTTAAACTACAATTAGCAGAGGCTGTTAAGTCAGAAAACTATGAAGAAGCTGCTGAATTAAAAAACCTTATCGAGAAGTATTCTAAAATGGGTAAATAAATTCTATTTTTTATCTTTTTTAGATGTCATAGCCTTAAAAAATAAAAACACAGTTAATGCTGACCAAATAATTTCAAAAATTGTAAATTTTGATTTTTTCTTTTCCATAATATTATTTTTTTTACTTTGTTTAATAATATCAAATATAAACATTTTTTTTATTATCTCCAAAAGCTTTCTAATTTGTTTTCTAATATTTATAATTAAAATACTATGGGGTTAAGTGGAAAAGAAATACAAGTATTAAAACTTATAGATAAGAATACTAAAGATAAACGTAAACAATCATCTGTTACTGCTTATTTAAGAAATAATTTGGGTTTACCAAGTAATATTGTAAATAAAATATACCCTTTATGGTTATTAAACCATAGAGAAGATGGTAAGTATGAAGAGATTGAGGAGGTGGATAGAGAAACTCAACCAATACTTAATTACCTAAAAAAGATTCAGGAAGATGAAATGTATGATGATGAAATACCAGAAAGATTTTTTGGTGACTTAAATCTATGCAAAGGCACTTATGGTGGTTATGGTAGTTCTTCATGGAATACCCCTTGTATTTCTATTGACGCAGATAATGTAACATTTAGGCTTGGTAATGATATTGGTATGTATACTGAAATTACTGGTTTATATGAGGATGATGTATGGGTATATCAAGAAGCAATGATTAATTATAGTGATTACTATGAAGAGTTTGATGATGAGGAGTTTGATTATATCCCACTAACTAAAGACGTAATGGAAAAAGTAGAAGAGATTGCTGTTATCACCGATAATAAAGATGCTCTTAAATATATTACCACCAATAATAGTCCAGATAGTGAAACAATTGTTAGGTTTTTACGAGAAATGATACCAGAATCAGCATTACAAAGTATTATAGATGATTATATATATACTATTGGTCATATGACCACAGAAGCAAGAAAAAGTGCATCAAGTTGGTATTATAATGAGAATGTGGAATACCCAATAGATACTAGTGATGGCAATGCAGTTGAGATACCTATAGAAAAGGTTATAGAATATGTTGAGGATAATGTTGTTTTAACTATAGATGATTTAGCTTCAATAGAATACCAATCACCACTTAACATGGTAGATACATGGTATGATACTGGATATTGGGATGCTGATAGTGATGAACACGTAGATCAATTAGTCACTAACTTAACTGATTGGATAGATAGTAATGATGAAGGTGTTTATGATAAATATATTATAAATAAATTTATTATAGATAATATCATTAAGCAAACTAATTTAGAAAAAAAATATGGTAATACATACCAATCAAAAGATCATAGATTATCTTTTGATTATAATTATGATATTGATTTTGTAAAAAAGAAAATAAAGTTTAGATATGATGGTCAAACACATATTGTTCCTTTTGAGAACTTCTCTGATTGGGCACAAGGTAGTGTGTTAGACTTAAATGAAAGTGTTAGATACGGAAGAGTTTTAATTATGGAAGAGAAACAAACAATAAATAAAATCTCCATCTTTGATTTTGATGGGACTTTAGCAGACACACCAAATAAAGAAGATGGTATCACTTTATGGGAAGCAAAGAATAAGAAAGATTATCCACACAGAGGATGGTGGGGTAGAGAAGAATCATTAGATGAAAATACATTTAATGTAAAACTTATCCCTTCTACTATGGATGACTACAATAAAGAATCTGAAGGTAATAACACATTAATGGTAATGCTAACAGGTAGATTACCTAAACTGGCAAATCAAGTAGAAAATATTCTTAATAAGAATGGTGTTATCTTTGATGAATATCACTATAAAGGAAGAGGTGATACATTCAGTAGTAAATTATATACAATTAAAAGTTTATTGGAGAATAACCCTAATGTTAAGGAAATTGAAATGTGGGAAGATAGATTAAATCACGCTGATGGTTTCGAAGAATGGGGAAATGATAATGGTATAGATATTAAAGTGAATAGAGTTACAATATAATGGTGTGAGTACCAATCATTCTAAGTGGTTGGTTATTCTCATCTCTCTTAACAACCTTTCCTCTACATAATATTTTTATAGTATACCCGTCTTTATGGGTGAAGTTCATTACACTCTTAAAGTCTTCTGTAATACCATCTAAATGGTCTTCTATTCTCTTCTCTGTCTTTTCTAAGTCTAACTTATCACAAATGGATTGCCAACTCTCAGGTTTGTTTTCCATCTCACCTTCTGTATAACCCAATTGTTTCTTTAACTTAGGAGATAAGTATTGGTAGTTAGATGTTAAATCCCAATCCCAATAACCATCTGTAGTATGCTCTAATATAAACTCTAACACTTCTTTCTCTTCATATAGGTTTTTCTCAACCTTATTCAAAGTCTCTGTTAGTTTTTTTATATTATCTATACTCATACCCTATCCAAAAATTTGTGACTTAAATGATAATACTAAACCAATAACTATTTGTATTGCTATTAGAACACCAGCAGTTTTTGCTAAGTGATTTTTTTGTCTGTAGATTTCAGCCTTAGCTTGTTTCATTTGAGTGGCTGACCATACCTCACTTACATTTTCTTTCCATTCCTTAACTTCATCAACTTCCTTTTCAGTGTTTTTGAATTCAGTCATTTTCTCATTTAACTCTTGAAATTTCTTATCAATCTCTTCTTTAAGTTTGTCCTGACCATCGTTGAGTCTTTCCAGTTCCTTCAAAACCAATCGACCATATTCTGACCAACCATTTTTTGCAATGTTTTCATTATCACCCATAACTGATTATTGTTTAGATTTACCGATTAAAGAAAGTATTGTGGAACAAATATTCTCATAGTGAGATATCTTATTATCACTCTTAACTAAATTAGAGATGATACCTTTTTCTTTTTCTATTATTTTTTCTATTTCTAGTAGAATGGTTGAGTATCCCTTTGAAGATGTTTCCAAAGTTTCTAACTCCTCTACTAATATCTGTAATTTTTGTAAATTTGTCTTATGCATCTCAATTTTATTATATTCTATATCTATGTACATCTGTATACTATAAATATGTAGAAATATGCAAAAAAATACATAAAAAGGTAAAAGTAAATGGTATTTACCTCTAAAAAACTATTAAAAAATGTTAAAATGAATTATTAGTTACTATTGTTCAGTATATGAATCATAATCCTCATCAGTAAATCCGAACTCTTTAGAAGTCTTTTTAAAGTCTACATCCAAATCATTTAATCTTTTAGTTGCTATAACCGCAGAAGTAGCACCTATTTTACTTCTTTCCGCAGAATCTATAGAAGTGGCTTCAATACCGGAAACCATTTCAGTCAAAGCATCGGTAAAGTTTGTTAGTGATTTATAAACTTGCTCAGCAGAATCAAAGGCAATTTTTTGCGCTTTTTGACCTAATGCCCTAAGAGCTTCTACATTTAATTTAATTTCACCTTCATTTATTACACCTAACTTTTTACTACGTCTTTTGACATCAGTTAAGGTTTTAATAGGTATAATTAAATCGTAATTTCTTTTGTTTATTTCTTCCCAACTTTTCAGGTCTTCTTTATATTTTTCCTTATCAGTTTTTAATTTACCTTTTTCATCTTTAGTTTTATACATTTTTTCTGTTGGTTTTCCCCCTCTAGCTATCTCCACACCATCACTATCTTTTTCTCTAGGTCTCAATACCAACTCATTTTCGTCAAACTCAAAAAAGTCATCAACACCGGCATACTTTTGTTTATAAGATTTTTTTGATCTAACATATTCCTCAACATCCATTTTATATACTGTAACTTGTTTATCACCTTTTAACCCAAATATAATTACATCTGACCTAGTGTATTCACCAGTTTTTTCAGGGTTAAACCAATTTGCCAACCTAATATTACCACCAGTACCACCATATAATTTTGTTTGATAGAATTTATCTGCCATAATCCCTCCTTTACCTTCTTTAGCACCAGGAAGAATGATATCTGAAGGTTTATTACCCTCAATAACTCTACCACCCATCAATCCAGCAATGAAAGACTCAAATAAAAACCCAGCACTAGAACCGTCAAACTCTTGTATTAGTTGTTGTAAAGTTTGTAATAAGGTAATTGCGGCTATACATTTTTTAACATCATTACTCCCAACATATTTTGTTGGTTTTACTAAAAATTGTAAATTTTCACCTAAGTCATTACCCTTAGCATCTAACGCACCCATCATTCTAAAAATCCTTTCATCTATATTTCTGTCTACACTAGTATCACCAAAGGTACCTTCTCTTAGTAATTGTTTAATTAAATCTTTCATTTCCATAATAATAAATATGCTCATTCCACAATAAAGAATAGTCTATAGATACGAAAAAACCATACCTAATTAAAGATATGGTTTAATCTGAAGCCTGAACTCCTTACGGTTGCGGTCCTGACCGGAGTTGAACCGGCTCCATGCGCAGTGACAGTGCGATATCTTAACCATTTGACCTCAGGACCTAAACTAATAATTTTGTTGTCCCACAAGGGCTCGAACCTCGACTCTTCTGTACCAAAAACAGACGTGTTGCCAGTTACACCATAGGACAATTTTACAAAAAACGACCTAGCAGTCCGTAGGGGAATCGAACCCCTGTTACTGAGATGAAAACCCAGCGTCCTAACCCCTAGACGAACGGACCGTTAATTATATCTCGGAATGATGATTCGACTTTTATTTAATGTGATGATCGTCACCACATACCTTTTTTTAATTGTGGTAAGACAATGGAATATATTTTGTAACCTTTCCATAGGTTACCTTTTTTTCTGTTTTAATTTTACCGAGGGGTAAGGTAACCCTCTGTTTCCAACTTTCATGTTTGTATGTAAAAGTTTGCTGAAAGCATTCGTTTAGATATAATATATTTTCAAAGAACTATCTTTATTGTTTGTCTATCAAATATAATAACTTTATGTTTGATAAACAATAGTCTTATGATTTTTTTATTGTAATTCTGGTTTGGGTAGGATTTCTAATTCATAGTTATCATAGATAAACTCAATAACCTTTTCTTCATCGTGTTCATATTCCATCCACTCTGTAAAATCAAAATGAGAATAATAACTACCATCCTCAAAATCTCCTTCATCCCATTCTTTGGTATGATACTCACCATGTGTATTAGATTCCTTTTGTGCACAATTATAATACTCATCAGTCTCTAAAGTCCTATAGGTTTCTTCTGGGTCACCTTCTAACCTAAAAGACACAGTTAAGTATCCACATGTTTCACAGTTGAAGTATCCGACTTCTTCTATTGTGTAGTCTGTCATTATAATTTTTTTAGTAAATAAATATGTAAAACTTTTGTAAAAATCAATAGGTAGATTTATAGATTATCAATCCCATTATATATTTTTTCTAACTGAATGAAATCACGACCAATTTGCATGCTATTAGCTCTTGATATGGATTCATAACCCATACCTTTTTCATCCATTAGATATCTGTTTACTTCATCACCAATAAACTCTTCAAAAGTTAGGTTTGTATCATCTTCTCTTTCTTCCTCCCAATCTTTTTCCATATCATCTATGTTAGAGGCTTCAAGGTGTTCTAAAACATCTTCAGGGTCAGTTACATCATATCCATCTAATTCCTTAATGAAAAGTCTTCTTTCCACATTATATAAGTCATCTTTTAATTCATCCAATGAATTATATCTCTTATAGAATAAGTCATCTAATTCCATTCCATTTAGATCAAAATCTTTTTGGAACCAATCCCACTTTTTATCTATTGCTAAGATATAATCTCCACTATCTTTATTCTCAATTACAGCATATCTATTTTTCCCATAAAAACTATCCATATATTTTTCTTTGCTGTAGTTTCCTTCAGGTAATCCATGTTGTAATCCCTCAAAAGTAGAATTATTCTTTATATTATCAATTTGTTGTGGTCTATATACTTCTTTATGAAACTTTTCCCATGCAAGTAAAATTACATTTACTGGTGCATTATAAGATGTTACTACATCACCAAACAAATTACTTAAATTCATAATGTATTGCATTGATTCATCCATTTGATCATTTAATGACATAAACTCTTTCCTATAGTCTCTAATATTTTTTGGTGTGACTCTAGATAAATTACTATGACTATTATATAATTCAATAAGTTTTTTATTTGCTTCATTATATAAATCCACTTTTAATTTATAATCACCTATCTTTGGGTTTTCCATAAAGATTGTCCTATTATTGACAACACTACCACTCTCATCAGTAAAATGGTCTTTCATTGCTTTTACAATGACATCTATATACCTTTCTTGTCTTGGAGTTAGGTTTTCTTTTAATATTTCAGCAAATTTCAATTTCATAATTATAAATATCTCTTTTATATGTAATCACTAAGGTCTTCTCCACTTACTACCATACCTTCATCGTAAACGTAGTCTATTCTTTCTTCATCATTAGGTTTAATTCCACCATAAGATTTAGGCTCTGTTTTTGTTTCTATGAATTTAACCCTACCTTTTACCATCCCTAGTTTATTTATTGTGCTTTTGTGTTCATCAACTAAGTCATCAAAAATAATTGGTGTCTTACTAAATATAGGTAATGTAAATAAATCTATTTTTTCTACCTCTTGTGTATATACATCATATCCTGAACCTCCACACATACCACATTCATCTTCTATTTCACCACTACCTCCACAATCACTACATGTTACATAGTCTTCATCTTCATCTTCTACTTCACCAGAACCACCACAATTATAACAAGACTCTTCCTCATATCCTGTACCAGCACAATACTCACATTCATCTTCTACAGTTTCCTCATCCTCATATATTTCATCATAATAATCTACTTTAGCAGTGTAAAATGGTCCTAAGTATAAATTGGATGTGTCTTTAGTCTCAAGTGATTTAAGTATATCTTTTTTTGTATTAAACTTTAGTATTAGAAACATTTTTGACATCAACACTAAATTACTAATACCTAATTGTTTGAATGTATATTTTAATGCTCCATCATTTTTTATGATGTATAACAATAACTGCAATTCTTTATTATTGACATTTAACATATAATTGTCTCCATCAACATCCTTATCAACTTCCTCTCTTAATATTTTTCTAATTAGTTTTTTCATTACCCTTGTCTGTATATATAATAGTATTCACCATTTACTTCTTCTTCATTTTCATCACCATCATAGTAAGCCAATTCACCAGCTCTATCAGTGTCATACAAATCTTCTTTCATTCCATCTTCATCTATCTCAAAGAAATTATCTATTGCGTCTTTTGTTGAATATCCATAAGTGTCAGTAAAATAGTCTATACCTTCTCTTTCAACTTCTCTGTAAATGTCTTTAGCAAAAGATTCAATATAATCATCTTCCAAAGTATCTGCAAACTTACTAGTCTCCTCATCATCATCCCAATTATCTACAAATGTTTCTAATTCTGTAAACCTTTGAGTTAGTAAGTCTCTTCTCTCTTCCATGTTTTCCAACTCTTCTTCTGAAAACTCACCAGTTTCATTTTCTATGTCATAATCTAAATCAGAGATTAGGTTATCAACATCATTCATTTCAGTTTCAGCTTCTTCTAACCTTTCCATCCATTTTTCATGTTCATCTTCATAGTTTAGATATGCGATAACCTCTTCTGGTTCTTCTTCATCATATCTATATTTAGCTTCATCATTTGCAAATTGCTCTACATAATCCTCATCTAATGTAAGGAAATGTGAAACATAGTCTGGATTATATTCTTTTAAGTCTTGAATCCTATCATCCACTCTATCAAAGAATATTTCTCTAATCTCATCTTCATCACCTACCAAATACTCACTTTCATCTCTACTATCTTGAATATTATTTTCATTATATATTGTCTTTAATGTAAGTGGATGCACTTCTAAATGTTGAGATAATGCAATTGTTCTGTCGTCAATATCATCTTCATCATAATCCACATTCATGTTTTCAATTGACCTAAAGTCCTCACCATCATCTAATAATGGATAATACTTTCTATATAATATAGGAGCAATGTTTAATACTTCACTATTTGTGATATTCAACTCATTTTTTATGAACTTATACATCTCTGAAATATCTTCAGGGTCGAAGTCCTTTGCTAATAAGTAATTTAATAATTTAACTATTTTTGCATTCATAATTTTAATCTATTTGATAAATATAAAAAGTTTCACCATTGTATTCTACCTCATGTTCCTCTCCATCATAAAGTGCAATATCTCTACCAATGTTATCAGATAAAAGGGATGCCAAATCATCTCTCATTTTATTTGCGTCTATATATAACCATTCAGGAAATATTGGCCTATCTACACCATTCACTTCTCTATATGATAATTCATCACCATCTAAATAACCATATTCCCATAACCATTCTTCTAAATCATCAGTCAATCTTTGGTATATTTCTTTATATTCTTCTTCTTCAATAATCTCTCTAGCGGAATCATATATATTTTCAATATCACCATCTAATCTCTCTATCTTTTCCGAATACATTTCTATTTCATCATCATTAGTGGTGTTATCTATTTTTTCATTTAATATGTCTATTTGATTTACTAAATCATGATATCTATTACTCAATTCTTTTGTTTCCTTATTGTAAGTGTTACTATCTAACGGATCAATTAATTCATCATCAGTCATATCATTTACACTAAATCTAGCTCCTTCTATTGCAAGTACTTTTTTCCATTCTTCGGGAACATATAAAAACTCACAAATATAACTCTCACCAAAATGATGTCTTGCTTCGCTTCTATAACCATCTTCAACAGTAGAATTATTATCTATCCCATACATATAATGTTCATCTATTACTATGTTGATTGCTCTTTCTCTATCCTCCCAATCTCCAATTGCCCACACATCATAACCATCGTTAACCTCAAAACCTTCTAAACCATAATTTGCGCGGATTTTCTTTAATAAACTATATGGTTTTTCTAAATATTTTGCCAGTGCAGCTTCATACTTAAATATATTTTCACCAATACCTCTTTTAGGGTCTGATTTCCAAGAATCATCTCCACTCCTAATACTTTCTATATTGTTGATGTAAAGATAGTATAACATAATACCTACATCATATGAAACGGGTAATGATTCCATAATAGTCTCAAATATATGAGATACTAAAACATCATTTGTTTGATTGTGAATATCGTTGATAGTGAAATCTCCGAACTTGTTTTCCAAAAACATAATAACCTTATACTCAGCCCCTTTTAATGGCTCAATACCTTCTTTGTTTTCTTCTATTAAAGTCCTTAGTTTTAACATATTTACGTTTTAATATAAATATACTAAAAAAGTATTTAACTACATAGCATCTTTCTCTATTACAACATAAATTAACTGCGAATGATTTTGGTAGTAATGGACAACATCTATAACATAATATATGTCTTCTTGATTATTAAAAAATACTTTATCTCTTATTGCAGGTATATGTTTTAACGTAACATTTTTATGAATTGACTTTAATTTTCTATCCGTAAAATCTATTCTTACCTTTTTGTGTAATGGGTTTAGAAAATTGATTATTTTAATTAAATTATTCACCTATAAGAGTTTATTTTTTATTTGTAATTAGTAATATTTATTATAATAACTAAATTATATGAATAAGAAAGTTTTAGAGTTAATAAACGAACAAATATGGACGGAAAATCATTCGTCATATTTTTACTTAAATCTAGCGACTGAGTTTGCTAGCAGAGGTTTTAGCGGAATATCCACATTTTTCTTTAATCAATCAGAAGAAGAAAGATCACATATGTTAAAACTAATAGATTATGTCTTAGAAAGTGATGAAATACCAACAATACCTCAATACAACTATTTAGAAAGTTTTAGTGAAGATTTTGATGTGTTATTACACTTCCAAAACTCATTATCACAAGAAAAAGAAGTTACTAGTGTTGTTTCTAAAATTGTTTACGCAGCTAGAAAAGCTGAAGACATTACAACTGATAACTTTATGCAATGGTTTGTAAGCGAACAAAGAGAAGAGGAAACAAAGTTTAAGGATATAATCGACAAATTAAAGATGGTTGGTGAAAGTGGTTTAGCAATCTATGAAATAGATAAAGAATTAGGATCATTACCAAATGAAGCTGCTGAGATTTGATTGGTGGATGGAACCACCTATAGATTTTGAACATAAGAAATGGATATTATTTGCCTATCTTAAAAGCCTAGATGAAGAATTCTATGAGATGTCTTTTTCTCCCCATTTATTACATTCGGAGAAGTTACTAAGCCATATGGTAGAATCTTATAGTGCCATTGCCAACCCTAAACAAGGAATGGAAAACATAGAGTTTAGAGAAGAAGGTAATCGTATCTTTTGGGATTATGTTGCACCAGAAATGCCTGAATATGTAGATACATATATAAGTGTATTAAAGTTTTCAATACCTTTATTAAAAGATAAAATTTCTTTTGGTAGAAAATTATGGGATAATGAGAATACTATCCTTTGGTAATCTAAATAAATGGTAACCAATCATTATTCAACCCCTTTAACCTTTGTACAAATTGTAAATATGTAGGTCTGTATGGTTGATGTGTCATTGTATACCCTTTCTTCTTTAGGTAATCATCAACATCCTTATTCCCTTTTTCTGTATTACACTGTTGACAACATGTAGCTAAGTTTTTCCATGTGTTTTGACCACCTTTACATTTAGGTATTACATGATCTAATGTTAAACTTTTTGTTGATTGACAATACACACACTTGTGTCCGTCTCTTCTATAGATATTAAACCTTGTTAGGCTGACTTTCTTATATGGTAATGATATATACCTTAATAATCTTATAACAGTAGGTCTTTCGTATTTATTTTCTTCCGTTTCTATTGGGTTGTCATCATCATGACTTATAACCTCTGCCTTCCCCTTAAAAACTAAATTGAATCCTCTCCTTAATGTTGTAACGTTTAATGGTGTGTAATCTTGATTCAGCAATAAAATATTTTCCATAAACATTGTTTTTATATAAATATTTTAATTTTAACCTTTCTTATAAAAATTATTTATTTATTATTAAATCTATTTTCATTTTTTGGAAAAATACTGATACTTCATACCATTCATTATCTGCCATAGTCTTTATAATACTATCCAATAAATCAATACACTCATTATTACTTAGTTTTAATTCTTCAGCTTTATATTCATACCATAATAGCATTGCCTTAATCTTTCTATCCATTAAGTCATCCTCATTAAAACGAACATTTTCATACTTGTTTAAGTCAAACCCCATATACTATAAATATATGAAAAACCTCTATTCGTCAGTTTCTTCCTCTATCTCCTCTATCTCAACAAAAAATATTACTTTACCTTTTTCTTTGGTAAACTTTAAGTCACCATAGTAACCATCGTTTTCAGCTTTATTCTTAAAAAAATCATAATAGAAGTCAAAGTCTTCATCTACTAAAGTCTTTTTTACCGAACCTATTTTTCTTACATACTCACTCATATATAATTTTTATATTTTAGAATGGTGTATTAGTTGAATCCCAAAGAGTTCTATTGTTTCCTTCTTCTTCATCCACTTCCACAACATTTGTTCTAACATATTCAACATCTACTGAGCCTTCTTCAGTTAAATCAAATACTAAATCATCTGTGTTATATGTTGTCTGTACGGTTTCAAAAGGATCATCTATATTTCTCCCAACATCATTTGCAATTTCTTCTAATATTTCATCAAAGGTATATCCCAAATTATTTCCATGTATCACTGGATTATCTTTAGTTGATACATCTGCTTTGAAGTCCATTATCTTTAATGATGTTGACATTCTATTATCATATTTATTTATTGTACGAGATATATCTACCAATAACATTTCTTTTTGCACATATGATAAGATATACATACTAATATGTTTATGTAAGTCATTACACTCTTTATTACAATAAGATAATGTCCATCTTTCTCTCCATACGGATACCCCATCTTTAATATGTCTATTTATTTCCATAGCTGACATACTATTAGGTGTTGTAATAACAAATATTTTAGTCTCACACTTCTTAATTTTTTCTTTATAGTTTTGACCAGTGGTATTTATACAATTACTAAGTTTCTTACCAGCATAAGCCAAATCATACTCAGATACCAATTCCTTAACATCCACATTTTCAGGTAGTTTCATATCAGATAAATCAACTCCCTCAATAATTGGTTTTGTCAATTTAACTTTTTCAATCTCAAACAACTCTTTAATCTTTTTTAGGTTAGGCTTAACCATAGGATGTCCATTGGTAAGTAATAATTTATGTATCATACCAGAGAACCATTCCCCTTCCTTATTTAATATCTTAGTAATATCATTTTTCAATTTTAATGATTCTTGCACATTAAGGTTATACTTATAAATCACTCTACCAAAATAATAATTTCCATATATGTATTTAGCTAATTCTTTTAGATTACTATCACTGAAGTCACATTCATAAAAATCTTCAACTACCATACACAAATCTCTAAGGTCTGGAAAAGAAATTACTTTCTTAACCTTTCTGATTGAGCTTTTCTTTAATCCACCATATAACATATTCCATACAGACATTAGTATAAGTGGTGAAAACGTACCTAATATTATTTTAATAAACTCTTTATCTGGTTCTTCATATTTTACAGGTAACACTCCCCATATTTTACCATTCATCTTAGCCCAACCATCTAATAATTTTTGGTCAGGTGTTCTGTTAGGGTGTAACCAATTCAATACATGTTCTGTTTTTTTCTTCTTACCATCTAAAGTATCTATGATATCCCATTTCTTATCCCACATTGTCTTTTTATAATCAAACAAACTAACCATTCTAAAATATGGTTTCAATTGCTCCTCATACTTCTCATACATCTCTTTGTATTTAACACCAAAAAACATTGCAAATACACCTGAATAATATCTATCATATCTTTGCATTGTTGGATTATTAAATGGTTGAGATAATAACTTCATCTGTCCATCAACATCACAATAACAACCCAACTCATCTATCTTCTTAAACAATCTAATTGCAGTGTGTGCTGGTGTATAAGGTGCTACCACCTTTAATTGTTTGTCTTTTAAGAATTGGTTAAACTCTTTGGTATATAACATTTGACCTGTTTTTAAGTCAATACCAACTTGTGTGCAGTTTAAGTCAAATCCTTTTAGGATATACATATAATTGTCTGACTTATCTCTACTTTCTCTAAAAACCTTAACAATATTTATCATCCCATCTCTATCTGAGGATACTATTCTATAACAATTACCATGATTGTAAGATGCATTTAGATGTTGATACTCTGTATTTAATGCAAGTTTATCTGTTCTCGTTGGTGTTGAGGTTTCTTTATACTTCTTTGTTTCCACAAATATATCTAAATCATTTATTGGGTAGTCTCCTCCCCACTTTAATTTCATTAGTATGTTTGCAACTGCACCTCCACACAAAAAACCATCACTAGGGATGTTACCATATTGTGATAGTTTACTTAATACTATTTTTACTATTTCTTTATCTTCTAATATATTCTCCATGTTGTAAACTCTTTTTAATAATAATTCTCTTCTAAAAACTGATAAACATATTCACTTATCTCATCTTTATCATACCCCATATTAATCATATGTGAAACTCCTTCTGTAATATCTTTAGACATAGTTTTTAACTCCCCATCATAAAACTCACCTAATTCATCATCATAAAATGTTGTGTTGTCTTCTTCTGTTAAGATACTAACATTTTTCTTATGCTCATAATATTCTAATCTCAATTTAGAGATTAAACTTTTACCAGCTCTTATTGCATCTTCAACTTCTTTAATGATAACATACTCACTTGGTGTGTGTTGTGAATAGTATCCACACCCTAAGTTTAGACAACAAAAATTAAACTTCTGAGCTAACTGATTGACATCAGTGAATGGATCGTTACTGAATGAGGTATAACCATTATTAGACAAGTCCTCAGAGATTAAATCCTTAAAGTCCTTATCGAATAACCTTTGTCCACTACAAACCTCTGTAATCCAATCAGAGGAAGGTGCATCAAACTGAATTGCATATCCAACATTACTGAAAAACTCTCTATCAGCTTCTTTGGACCCTTTCATACCAATCTCTTCTTCCACAAAGAAAGATGCTTTTATAACATCAAAGTAATCCAACATTTCCAAACATACCGCAACACCACATTTATCATCACCACCAATACCTGTTTGTGTATCAGTTCCCGGTAATGTAGCAGTTAAGATATCATTTTCAACTAATGAACTATATGATTCAACTATACCTAATCTCTTATTTTCTTTTACTAAGTTAGTGTGTGACCTATGGACTGTATCCATATGTGCAACAACACAAGGATAATACTCCCCTTCAGTCATCTTCTCACTTCCTTTGGTGAGATATATGTTTCCTTTTTTATCTATGTGATAGTCAATACCCTCATTCTCAGCATATGATTGAATGTAGTCTCTTACTAACCCTTCTTCCCCATAAACTGATGGTATAGATAATACTTCTTTTAGTCTATTCTTATTCATATGGTAAAGATAAGAATAAATTATCAAATAACAAAACGTTATTTATTTTTTAATTTCAATATTTATAATAAAGGTGTTATAACATAAAAATAAAACATAATATTATGGCTCAAAAAGGATGCGGGTGTAAAGGGACAAAAGGAAAACCTAAAACACAAACAAAAACTACAAAATAAGATGAGGGGATTTTTTATCCCCTTTTTTTATAGTGGGTTAGCTGGACCTCTAGTAATATTTTTATAAGAAGATGCACCAGAACTCCAAACAGTATTATCAATAGGGTTTGCTTTACCTCTAGTTAAACCAGTTTCCCATTTAGAACCACCACCAGAAGAACTTCCACTATCAGTAGATGCTTCATCCTCTTCATTTAAGTTAAATAACCTATTATACTGGTCTTCAGTAATCTTAATTCTCTTCTTTCTCTTTTTCTTAGGTTCTTCATCAGAGAATAAACCTGTACTTTTACCATCAAATCTCATAACTATCTTTTTCCTCCATTATACTCAACTCCGTGTCCTTCGTTGATTAGTGTTTTTTGTAATGAATTATCACCTAATGTCTCAACAAATATTTCACCTAAGCATCTTCCATATTTACCGACACCATGTGATTTTAGTAAAAACTTATTATCATTCTCTTTCAATATTTCTATAACTCTGTCTTTTGCGGCCAATCCTCTTTTCTTTTCTTCCAAATCTCTTGTTCTAGATTCTGGTGCATTAAACCCTTGAAATCTAATTCTTTTCTTAACATAGGTATTGAACCCTAGTGAGATTGAGGCATCTAATGTATCTCCATCGACAACTCTAATAACTTCTGCTTCATATTGAAATAATTCCATATTACTCTTGATTTCTTTCTTGCCAATCGTAAGAAACATCATCTTCATTTATCGGACCACCTTTAGCCCAAGTGTAACATGTTCTAGCAGAATGACACTTAAAATTATGCATCCAACAATATCCTAATCTATCACTCTTCTCCTCAACGTCTTCTTGCTCTTCAGAACTTAATGATTCAAAATCTTTGTCATACAATTCATTAGACTTCCTATCTAAATCTCCCTTATCAGAAACTTGTCCAGGCATACAATCATCCATTCTAGGTGATATATCAAATGCAACACAATTACCACATAAAGATTTTTTAGCAGCTTTTTCCGTTGTATCCCAGTATTCAGCTAATTTTACCCAGTAATCACCAGGTTCATCAACATTTAAAGGACCATACTTTATGTAATCAGCTTTTATTGAAGCATCTCTATTTTTAGTGTTAACCTCTAAGTCTTGAGTTGCAATTGGGCAATCCATTTCTGCTTCACCCAACATTCTTTTATTAAGCCTTTCTATAATTAATTTTTTCTTTTTTCCTATCCTACTCATAATTAAAAATTTTTTACCACCAAGTACCACCACCAGATAAACCTAGAAATTTAGCGTATCTAGGTAATCTACATGACCAATATCCAGCCATACATTTATCGTTATGTTTACCCTTAGAACATCCGTGTCTAGCATTATAAGACTTTTTAGCTTTAGAATTAGTTAATTTAGCCTTAAGTCCACCAGAACCAAATGTTATTTTCTTTATACCTCTAGGGTTTGATTTAGTTTCTTTAACACATCCAGGTACAAAAACTTTATACGCTTTTCCACCACTAGCACCTCTTGAGGGTTTGTTAGTTTTTTTATTCTTATACTTATCCGTAGCCTCTTCGATTATATATTCACCATCATCTTCAATAATAAGATTTAAAAGTATTGTTTCACCTTCTATAATTATTGATTGACTTGTGAAGTCCTCTATTAGTTTTTCATCATTCTCGTTTAACTCAATTAAACCCTTAGAATATAAATCCTTAACTTCAGTATATAATTTAATGTGTTTATCAGAACCATATCTAAAAATACTCTCACCTAATGCAATTTCATTAACTAAGTGATATTTTAAATCTTCAGACATAGCAGAACCCTCAACAATCTTCATAGGATTAGACCACGACTCTTCATATAATTTTTCTTCTTCCTCACCTACTAACTTAAAACCTTTTTTTTTTAACGTAATACCGTCTTTCTTAGCTTGTGGGTGTAATATTTCGTCTTCAATCTCTTCCTCGCTCTTACCAGCAGCTCTTAACTTCTCAATCTCATCCTTAATATCTTGAGGTAAATCACTTGTGTCTATCTTTTTTTTACCAAAAAGCTCTTTAATCTCAGATTTAGCCATAGCCTTTCCAACTAAATTTTCGCTGTCTTCTTCCTTTTTCTCTTTCTCTAATTCCTTATTAAACTCTGTTGCTATTGAATAATCATCATCAGTAGGAGGTATTTCACTATTAGCCATAGACTCACCCTCACGGCTACCTTCTTCTAATTTATTACCTTTTAAGGAGTTTAATTTTTTTTCTAATTCGTCCCTAGATAGTTTTTCTAAATCTCCTTTTGCTTTTAAATCTATTGGAGAAATATTCAACTTATGCATCAAAGCACCCCTTAAAGTTTTATCACTAAAACCGTGATATGGGTCTAAATTACTACCTTCTTCTAATTCATCACCTTCAGCTTCTGGTTTTGGGTCTTCAGCTGGTTCTTCAGAATCCATATCTAAATTTTTATCAATGTCATCATTATCATCACCAGCACCAGACATCTTAACTTTCTTAATAATATCCTTTTGGTCCTCTTCATCCATTTCAGCTGTGTGAGTAGCGGATATCACACTATTAATAGCGTATTTCTCTAAATCAAAATCTGGTTCACCTCTCTCATCATTATATTTTCTAAGAGATGTCCCTAATTTACCAGCAAGTTGTTGTATGAATTTTTCTGGGTCTTCATCTTCATCAGCTTCAACACCAGCATCGAATGGTGTGTCATCAAATGGTTTATCGTTTCCACCCTTAACTTCTTTTTCATCATCAAAAGATAATTCTTCATCACCTTCAGCATCAGCAAAAGCATCTAATGACTCCTCATCACTAGAAACAGAAGAAGCTGGCTCGCTCGGTGCGTCCAGCTTCAACTTGTATTTAGTTTCTTCTTCTAGATTATCCTGTTCTAATTCAACAGTTTCATCGGAAAATTCGATTGGTTTCTTACCATCAAATCTCATCTCATTTAGAGATGAATCATTACTCTTTAGACTTTTTTTTTTAAAGCTTCCATCATGATAGCTCTTTCTTCTTCACCAAGTGATTCAAGAATAGTATCAATTTTGTCATCACCAGAAATTTCATCGATAACATCATCCATTTCTTGTATAGCTCTAGCAATTGAGAACCCTTTCTTAGATTCTTCCTTTACTTCCTCTTCAATTACTTCTTCACCAGTAATCATTGAATCGATAGCCTTTTCAGTTTCACTTAACTTAACTTTCTCTACATCTTTTTTAGCAGTAGAACTAGCTACATTATCACCGAAACCGTCAGCATCTTTACCTTCTTTATTGTCGTACTTTAATTCAGCACCCTTTTTATCAACTACATACTCATCACCAGCACCAATACCCTTATCAGCAGATAATTTCATATCAGCTTTAAGTGGATGATGTTCCGTAATTAAATTATCATCTTCAAATACATTGATTTGTCCAGATTTACCAATAGCTTCATTAAGACTCATAAACTTAAGGTTTAATTGTTTGATAGCTTTGGAATAAGATGAAAATGATTTATCCTTCTTATTTTGTAATCCACCGATGTAATTAAAATCTTCGGTTACTAAATTACTTTTATTTTCAGAAATTTTAATATAATATTCTTGATTTTCTCTTACAATTGCATAAATATTGCCATCTGGCCCTTCTTTAGTCAATTCAACAACAGAACGTTTAGTATCTTCATTAATAGATGTAGAACCCATAAGTTCTTTCATTCTATTTAATTTATCATTTCCTTTTAAACCTACAGGTCTTATGTTATTTCCTTTTTTCATCTTAATTTGATTTATTAATAAATATTATCATTTTTAGTAAAGTTATTATGGGTTAGGATAATTACTTAATGTTGGTGAACCATCTACAACGTCTATTGGGTCACCAATGACATAAACATTCGTACCACTTATACTTTTAACCCTAACTTCAATAGTCGAACCACCAATCATAACAACGCTAGTTCCATTTATTACCGCAGTAGTGTCAGCTCCAGCGTAAATTTGATTATACGCATTTTTTGTAAAGTTAGCATCAGCTGCTGCATCAATTATTGTATAAATTCCACTCTTTATTGGCATATTAAATATTTTTTATTATGGATTAGGGTAATTACTTAATGTCGTTGAACCATCAATAACATTTTTATTATCACCTAAAACATATACATTATTAGTATTAGCACTAATACTTTTAATATTAAAATCTAATTGCGTAGTTGCAACTAAAAATACTTCTTCACCATTTATAATGGCTGTTGAGTTTACACTAGCATATACCATTGAATATATGTGTGCATTAAAATCTGCATTATCCCAACTTCTAATTACTGAAGATATCTTTCTATTAACTGGCATAAGTATTAATGTTTTATTATAAATATGTCTATAAACAAAAAAAGCACCCATTTAAGATGCTTTTTAAATTATTATTACTAGTTTTTAATCAAACAGAAATCTTACCCTTAATAGTTGGGTGCGGTTCATAATCTTTAATTAAAAAATCATCAAAGCTATAAGAAAAAATATCTTTAGCATTACACAACGCTAATTGTGGTAGTTTATTAGGTTCTCTAGATAACTGTTCCTCGCATTGCTCAATATGATTTTTATAAATATGTACATTCGTTAAATCACCAACTAGTTTACCTGGAACCATATTAGTTTGTTGCGCAAACATATGTAATAATAAACCGTAAGATGTAATATTAAATGGAAGACCTAAGAACGTATCCACTGAACGTTGATGCCACTTAAGTGATAATCTTCTAGTTGGAATGTTAACTCCTTTTAAATGTTCATCTGTGATTGTTTTGTAGTTAAAATGTAAGTCAGTTAAATACTCTGGATTATTTTTATCCAATAAAGATATTCTTTCCTCAATAGTCAATTCCTCAGTATACAACTCAAATGCCCAATGACAAGGTGGTAAAGTCATATTATCTAAATCACTTACGTTCCAAGCTGACACCATAATTCTACGTGAATCTGGATTGTTATTTAATGTGTCTATTGCATTCTGTATTTGATTAAGTGGTTCATGTCTATAATAATTAGGCGCTCCGTGTTCCCATCCAGCAGCCTCACTTTTACCTTTACCCCAATTAACCCATTGCTTACCGTATACTGGACCTAAATCACCCCACTTCTTAGCGAACTCATCATCAGTTTTGATTTTCTCAATGAATTGTTCTTTTGTATAAGGTAAATACTTATGGGTTTTAGATAAATCATCAGCCCATATTTTATATTTCTTATAAGCATCTGGTGTCCATATGTTAACTCCGTTCTTAACAAGGTATTGAATATTTGTATCTCCTTTAAGAAACCAAAGTAGTTCGTGTATGATTCCCTTTGTAAACATCTTCTTAGTTGTTAAAAGTGGAAATCCTTCAGACATATCCATTTCTAGGGTGTGAGAAAATACGGAGATAGTTCCTGTTCCAGTTCTATCTCCTTTTTCTTTACCTTTTGTAAGTATGTTTTCTAATAATTTTAAATATTCTTTGTCAGTACCATTCATATTTATTCTGCTTTTGGTTGACTAGCTGTTTTATTATAAACATTTAAAACCTTATTGATATTATCAATCATGTCAGAACCTAACATACCACTACTTTCATATAATGATATAGCCTCTTTCATCACATTGACTAACCCAACCTCCATTGCTGAAAGCTCACTTGATTTAAGTTCTTTAATTTTTTTAATAACTAAATCAACGTCTTTATTTTCATGTTTAAGAAATGCGTACTTTTTTATATTAGTATTAAGTACCTTTCCTTGACTTTCGGCAGTCTCAAATCTCATGTAATCTGTTTGAGAAACATTTTGATAGGTATAATTACCACCATGCTTAAATGTGATATTTAAATCTTTTTTATTTTTATTGTAACTAGATGCTACAATGTTTGCTGATTCATAAATTGCTTCAACCGAACCATCCTTTTCTACTCTTTCTAAAATCATATTTTTTTTATTTATTTACTTATTATAATGCGTGTGTTTTATAAGAATCAATTTCACTCATGTGATAAATCTTACCAGTGGATGTGTTAGTAGTTTCAATATCAACTTTATCATCTAACACTATGATTATATAATCACCAGTGATAATCATACCACAATCATCATATTCAACTTTATTTCTAGCTAATCCGTTATCTTTATTTTTTAATAACAACTCAACTTTTCCAAATTTAGGGGCTCCTTGCATAATTAAAATAATTTTGTACAAATATAGTTTATATTTATAATAAAATCAAGTGTTGATTTTTAATTAATAATGTTATATATTTGTACAAATAAAAATTTTCTATGAATAAAGAAATAGTACCAAAATTAAAAAAGGTAATAAATAAATCCCAAGAAGAGGCTAAGAGTTTTGACGATAAATCAGTTAGACCAGAACACTTATTATTATCAATTATATCTCATGGCGATAACCGTGCGGTAGTTATTATGAATCGATTAAAAATTGATTTAAATGAAGTTTATGATAAAGTTGGTGAGTTACTAAGAGACACTCAATTAAATTTCGTGGCACAAACCAAGAGAAGAGTTAGACTACCATTTAGTGACGAAACACAAAGTATATTAAAGAGCGTGGAAAAAGAATCTAATAAATTTAATGACCATATGATTGACACTGCGCATGTCATGTTGGCAATATTAAATAACCCAAAGTGGGAACTAGTTAAATTATTAAAACAATATAAAATAACGTATAATATTTTTAAAGATAAAATTATGGACATGAATACTGATGATGACAAAATGTTTGATAAATTAGACGAATTAAAAAAACATTTAGATGATATAAATAACTCAGTTAGTGATGAAGATGGTGAAGAATTCACAATGGGCGGTGGAAGCACTAGTAAAAAACAAGAAAAGAAAAAAAGGTCTGGGAGTAAAACACCTGTCCTAGATAACTTTTGTAGAGACATATCAAAATCTGCTGAAAGTGATTTACTAGACCCAGTAGTTGGTAGAACTAAAGAAATTAAAAGAGTTTCCCAGATTTTATCTAGAAGAAAAAAGAATAACCCAGTTTTGATAGGTGAACCAGGAGTTGGTAAAACCGCTATAGTGGAAGGTTTAGCTATGCTTATTAGACAAGGAAAAGCACCTAGAACTATTTTAGATAAAAGAATATATTCACTTGATTTATCATCAATAGTGGCTGGAACCAAATATAGAGGACAATTTGAAGAAAGAATGAAAGCTATATTAGATGAGCTTAAAGATAATTCAGATGTAATACTTTTTATAGATGAACTACACACAATTGTTGGTGCTGGTAATGCTACTGGTGGTATGGATGCTGCAAATATCTTCAAACCAGCTTTAGCAAGAGGAGAAATACAAGTAATAGGTGCAACAACTTTAGACGAATTTAGAGAAAATATTGAGAAGGATGGTGCATTAACCAGAAGATTCCAACAAG
>WLWG01000362.1_pt1 | contig 47413 bp, 55 predicted proteins | sample 6712871 | NCBI WGS metagenome assembly WLWG01 (sample SAMN12718693, study PRJNA515312) | sponge metagenome | isolation source: marine sponge | host: Mycale hentscheli | place: New Zealand: South Island, Marlborough, Capsize Point | collected 2003-05-01
GAGCCCGCCTTTGCTGATGCCAGACTCCGCAGCAACGGCATCGAGGGTCAATTTTGCGAAACCGTGATTCATCACAACGATCTCGGCGGCGTCCAAGAGTACGTGGGCGTTATTGGGTCGATTCATTTCGTTACTGTACCGTCCGGCCGGTTTATTTCCAAGCTCCAAAACAAGACTAGCCAACACACCCGTGGGTAGTTCAGCCGACGGGCGTCGCGAGCCGCAGGAATCTCTTGTAGAGCCGCACAGTCGCCCGATGCTCCCCGCTTTCCCAATCGCGCACCGTGCTCTCGTCAACTCGAAGCAGAGCGGCCAGCTGACGCTGGGTCAGCCCTTTCGTCCACCTGAGTTTCCAGACTTCCTGTCCGAAGTTCGCCGGGCTAGGTAAGGGATCGAAGCCCAGGAAGTCGATGATCCGGGGCCCGTACCGAACTCGTGGAGTGGTCTCTCCCAGCTCCCAATTCATCAGGGTCCAAGCTGAGATCCCCATCTCCTGAGCAACGTCCTTCTGACGCAACCCTAGCTCCGCCCTACGCTTCCTGAGGTGCTCACCAACCCCATTCCGGCTCTGTGGATAGCCAGCTACGGGCCTCGGCGCCTCTAGCACGAGGTGGCAAATAGGCAACGAACCGCCATGGGCCGCTTGCGCTCATGAGTTGGAAGGGAACCGGGATTGGCTGTCGTCAACCGAACGGAGAGGCCTCCCAACGGACCTGGCGTCCCGCCTACCCCCGTGTCGCTCCCCGGTGCCAAGGCGACTGAGTCTCAAACAACGGCTATCCACATCCGTCGATGTGGACTTTTCTCCTGGCCGCGCTACGCTGTATGTACGTAGCGATGGCTAGGAAACTCAGCACAACTTCTATCCCAAAGGCCCGGAAGGGAAAGTACTGTGATTATTGGGAAGACAGTACCGGCAACTGTCGCGCCAAGGCGACGAAGCACCTTCGTTTTCTTGTAAGGGGAGAGACTGCACCACCTGTGTTCTCTCGCTGTTCCAAACATATGTTTCGTGGCATGCAGCCGAAAGCGGAAGAGGTCCACCGCCTGTTCGCGACTCTGCCAGACGCCATCTCTTGTTCACTGGTCGCACCAGGCGACATCGTGTGTCTTTGTGGCTCCTTGATTGAAGAAGCTCGTGGCGGCTAGGTGCTCGACGTGAAGACCTCCGGCGGAGATCCCTTCGTCTCGCACAACTCCTTCCTTGAAGAGACCGAGATCTACGACAAGGTCGTTCAGGCCACGGTCACGGTCTCTCTACGACAGCACGGCATAGACACCGATGGGCGGGGAGTTCGCGCAAGCAAGATCTTCGTACGCCAGACGGTCACGGGGCTGAGTCTCAGGCGGATCGTCCCTCGAGCGAGACTTGGCACCTATACAACAGACGAACTCTGGGACCTTTCCGCTATGGCGCTGCTTGCGCGCGCCCTCATGGAGGGTTTCCTCGGTCTCCACTACTTCGGCACCGAACGAGTATCCGCCGACGAGGCTGAGTTGCGGTTTCTCTTGGCCCAGCTACACCGGAATGTAGAGTGGTACGAGATCCGACGAGGCTTAGAATCCTGCCCCGACCTCAGCGAATTCCAGGACGGGATTCGGCGACAACGTCAGCGGCTGGTCGAGCACTCGTATGCTGGGCGCCTGACAAATGCACAACGTTCTCGTGTCGGTCGAAACGAAATGTATAAGACGAAGGCCGAGTTCGAGGAAGAACTGCAGGTTTGTAAGAACTTGCGTTCTCACTACCGCCTCCTCTCGAATCTCGCCCATACGGCGCCGTTGTCGATAGAGCGTATCGACGACGACAAAGGCCGCGGTACGGGCTCGGATGCGGACGTAGGTTATGCGCTTATGTGCCGCATGCTCGGGCGGCGCTACCTCGCGGCGTCGACCGTGGCCTTCTTCGACATGTTCGCCGATCAACTCCAGCACGGCTGTGGGGCGCCGGTCGAAGGTATGCGAGATCTCGTGTTGGCAGGGTTCGATTGACCGAAGTATGGGCTCGCGCGGCATTGTCAACTTAACGGAGATGCTGGCAGTCTTCGGCGATGACCAATGCCGGCCGCGGTACTGTCAAGTTGACCACTCGTCTGGCAGATTGCGGTGATGGTCAACCAGACGCGTCGCTACCACCGGCATCGGTTTCCTGCGGAGATCATTAGCTACGCCGTGTGGCTCTATCACCGGTTCGGCTTGAGCCTCCGAGACGTCGAGGATCTTCTGGCGAAGCGAGGAAGCATCGTCTCGCATGAGTCGATCCGACTCTGGTGCGCGAAGTTCGGTCCGAACTACGCCCGGAGGCTCCGCCGGAGGCAAGATCGACATACTTGTCCAGCGCAGACGAAACGCCAGCGCTGCCAGACGATTCTTCCGCAAGGTGTTGAAAGGGCAGGGGATCGAGCCTCGATGGCTAATCACCGACAAGCTTCGCAGCTACGGTGCCGCACACCGAGCCGTGATGCCCTCGGTCGAGTATGTCACCCGGCGCTATGCGAACAACCGAGCCGAGGTCTCACATCAGCCGACCCGACAGCGGGAGAGTCAGATGCGGGGGGCTCAAGTCAGCGGGTCAGGCTCAATGTTTCTTGTCCGTACACGGCGTCGTCCGGAATCTCTTCAACGTGAGCCGGCACCGACTACGATCCGCGGACTACCGGGTACTGCGCACTACCGCGCTCGGCACCTGGAGTGAGGTAGTTGCTGCTTGAAGGGGCCTAGCTCCAAGGCCGGAGTTCGCCCGAATCCGGGGTCGGGTGGTCAACTTAACAGTGTCGGCGATCGACCTAGGAGAGTCCCGGGATGGCTATTAGGCTCCCAATAAAGAAGGTGTCGATGATGTTGGCGATCCTGGCCGCGCGAAAATCGAGGAGATCATCGTAGCTGTGAAGTTCTAGCTCCTCGTACTCCATTCTCTCCTTGTAACGGAACCACTGAAGCTCCACCTCGTTCCTGGGTATGGCGATGAAGAACACTCCGACCGCCACGAGCAGGGCCTGCATGAGGAAGAGATTGGTCGTGTTCCCCAGCGGTGAATCGGCGAAAATCCCAAAATTCACCACGTACGCTGCAATGATTAGCTTCGCGAGTAGGTAGACCTCGGAAAAGGTAGAGAGCTTAGCCTTCACCACTTCGAAGCGAAGCTCTGGGCTGTCCCGCGAGTAGGTAGCAATCGCCCGTGCAACTCCGAGCGTCGCAGCGACGGATGACATGAAGAAGATCAGCGTCGTGAGCGTGATGAGGAGCAGTACGAAGTTAAGCAGCGCGTAGTAGACGCCAAGCGATGAGATCGTCCTTGTCCCGTTCCCCGTGATCTCCAGAAACCAATAGACAGCAGGGACGTTGGACGGGTCAGTGATGTCTTTCATGTAGTTCGCGATGGCGAGAAACGCAGCACCCAGCGCGAATAGGCACAGGACGGGCGCCTTGAGGGGGACACTCGTGTATACCGTCTTGCCGCGCAGGGAACTCTCGAGGCTTGCTATCTCGTGCCACCCACCCAGCACCGTGATAATCAAGAGGATTCCACTACTGACGTAGACCGGGACCACGGTGGTGTACAGCACGAGATTGTGCCAATCGGCGAGCAGGTAGACTCTGTCTGGCTCCGCGCCCGACCAGGTGCCGACTACGTAGGCCCAGGTCCCGGTCACTCCGAGACAGAAGACCACTGTTACGAAGTATGCGTAGGCAAATATTCGGCGTCTGGCCCCTGACGCCATACCGAAACGTAGAGGAGTCGGAAGACCGGGTGCTAATTGGAAGAATAGATATCGAATGATCTGCACGAAGAGCCGCATGCCCGGCCAACGTGCCAGCCACTGCCCGAACGTGTGCCACCAGATCCTCACCGTCCGTGGAGCAGAGGTGGCCTGCTCGGTCGGGTTATCGCCCATCACATAGCTCCATTGAGATCCTGCACTCATGCACGATTCGAGACGCTCCTAGGGTTGGTAACCAAGTTGGCCTTCGGTTTCCGAAAGCGAGCGTTGCTCCCTGAAGACGGCGACGCATGCCTGGAGACCTCCCTTGCTGTCTTCTTCGCGGAAACTCGGCGTGAGCGACTGGTCCCCGAAGGAGTTCCTGCGCTCAGTACGAATGAGGTAAGGCTAGGTCCAGGAACCTCTTGTAGAGTCGCGCCGTCGCGCGGTGCTCTCCACGTTCCCAGTCGCGCACAGTGCTCTCATCAACTCGAAGCAGAGCGGCCAGCTGACGCTGGGTCAGCCCTCTCGTCCACCTGAGCTTCCAGACTTCCTGTCCGAAGTCCGCTGGGTCTGGCAAGGGGTCGAAGCCCAGGAAGTCGATGATTCGGGGTCCGTACCGAACTCGCGGAGTTGTTTCACTCGACTCCCAGTTCATGAGGGTCCACTCTGAGACCTTCATCTCATGAGCAACGTCCTTCTGGCGCAACCCTAGCTCCGTCCTACGCTTCCTGAGGTGCTCGCCGACCCCATTCCGGCTCTGTGGATAGCCAACTACCGGCCTCGGGGCTTCTAGAACGACGTGGCAAATAGGCAATGAACCTCCACTGGCGGATTGCTGCCAGTAGCTGGAAGCCAACCGGGATTCCCGGAGGTCAACGGTGCCGGCGAGGTTCCGGGGCAGCGTTCGGACCCCTCGCCAGCACGTTTTGTGCTGGAACCACGTTGGTCCCTTCGGTAATTCCCCTTCGTGGGCAGCTAGCGGACGGATTGGGGGCATCGATCCATCGGAAAAGACCTACCGCGGAGGTTTTCACATTCGAGTGGCACGTGGCGTCGGTGCATATCCCCCCGGAGAGGTCCGTAATGCAGGTAGGCTGGCGAGCTCGCCTGGCCCGCATCATGGTGAGGAAACTCGATCAAGGCTTGACGGCGACTGTGGTTGCCGCGGAGTTCGGGTGGTCGGCCGGACACTTGCATCGCAAGCTCATATCTGAAACCGGCATGACGTTCGGCGAGTTGCACACCCGCCTGCGCGTGCGCAGGGCGGCACGTCTCCTGCGAGGAGGAACGACTGTCGATGAGGCCGCAGCCTCGGTGGGTTACGCGGATGCAAGAGGATTGCAGCGGGCCTTTAAGCGCTCCGGCCTCGCGGCGCCCGCGCACTTCAAGGGCGGGGCGAGTTCCCGGGGGGCGCAGCGCGCTCTACCCTGACTGCGTACCGTCGGACCTGGACGAACGGCTCTGTCGAAGACGTGAATACCCAATAGCTATCAGGTCCGGGGGTGCTCGCAAGAGGAAAACCGGGGTCATCGGAAAAGCCCATGAGCGAGCGCTTCATCGGCATGAAAAGTAGTGGTGGGGCAGCCGGCTGCGACGTGACTAGGTCGCCGTTGTTGCTGAACACATCAAATGACGCTTGCCACCCAGACATGTCCCATGCTGAGGCGTCGTTCTGGGGCACGTCTGCCGTTCGGGGATTGTCGATGCTTCCATCCCAGGAGGCATAGATAAGTACTGCATCGTTCCCGATTCGCATCGGTGCCCGGAGCATTCCGAAGTCGTGGCGAGCCGTGGTGCTTCTGTCAGTTTGCGTGAATACCGGTGGCTTCGGATAGTCGACATCTCGCGCGAAGGTACGCCTGACTTCTCCAGCGGTGTTGTACAGCCTCGCCTCATAGGACCGATTGCTTCCAACAGCAATCAGCTCGTCCATCACTCCAATATCGACGATCGAGGAAGGGCCCGAGGGCGAGGGTGTTGGGCCCGGTAGAACCACGTCGAATTGCTGAGTGACTTCGAAAGATGACGGGTGTAGCCCGGCGATGCGCATGCCGTCGCCGGCTCGCGTTGGTCCCGTAACCAAGACTCCCAACGTGGGATGGACGCCCGAGATCACATCCGGTATCCAGCCATCAAGATCGACATTGGCCCCGCCAAGATACTCCCCGGTATTCCCTTCCCAAGATTCAATGCGGGTACCATAGCGGGTCAAGGCGTAGACGATGCCGAGCCGGCTGGCGCCTATTGATGACGACCCAGACAGGCTGCTTGGGGCCTCCCCAGTCTCGTGGACGGCCCACTTCACCGCACCGGAAGGCTCGAATGCGAGGAGCCTGCTTTGCTGCCCGTCGAGCACATACACGCCTCCGTCAGTCGCCGGTGCCGCGCGGAGTTCTTGAGGTGATCCGAGCAGCGTGGCCTCGTTGTCGTCCGATCCAAACACCTGGTCGAGTCGCCAAGTCAGCAGCCGTGCGTCAGCAGCGTGCCCGACGTTTCCAGCGCATTCCACCGCCGCGAGCAGCGCGCCGGCCAAGCCGACCGACCACCTACTATGGCTCAAGATCGTCAAGGTCAGCCAGGAGCTCGGCCTGTTCCACCTGCCCGAACAGCCCGCGCCAGGCACCTGCCAGCATCCCCTCAGCGTCGAGTAGGACAGTCCAGGTTTCAAGTCCGAGTGGTGCGAGATCGCGGTCTCCAGGGTAGGCAATCACCGGAAAACGAACGTCATGCCGGCGGACGAAAACTCTGGCATCTTCTTGGAGCGTGGCGGTGACCGCATGGAGTTGTACTCCTGCGGCGGCCAGCTCATTCCAGGCCGGAACGCTCCCTACGCACTCACCACAGAAAGACGCGAAGACAATAGCCACTTGGGTTCCAGCGGGAAAAGTGGGTGCTGGGCCACCCGAGCTCTCGCAGCGTGTAGATTGGATCGCGCAGCCCCTCTGTGGGCTCCACTGCTGCCTGACGTTCCGCGATCAAACGGGCGGCGCGGCCGCCGGCTAGGCCGAGCGCCACGATGATCCCCGCGAGCAGACATTTCTCAAGTGTCGAGAATGGCGTCCTCACCCGGATTCACCCCGAGTGTGGTCGAGTACGAACTCAATGATTGTCGCCGGGAAGACAGCAACACCATACAAGACCGTGGGACTTGTCGGCATCGCATCCGAAGAAATCCCGATGTACCGAACTGCTTCGCTGAGCTCGAGAACCTCAACCAAGTCGCCGTTCCAATCGAACACATGGATAATGCGGGAGCTGACATCTCTCGGCCGCTGAGGCGACCCGCGGTGCAGTGCATACACACGAGATGCGTCCGCGGCAATGTCCAAGTAGGCGGTTTCTGCGTCGGCGTGGTATTCGCCGATCTCGTCGAGGCGCGTATCGATCTCCTCGGCAAATCCGACCTCAGCCGCGACGTGTCCATCCGGATCGAGGAACGTCAGTCGGTTCGCAGCGGCGAACGCGGCGACTACTTCGCCGGTCGCCGGGTTTGCGGCGATGTAGTTCCGGCTAAGAAGGTAGCGCTCTCCCTCGCCGAGGTCGGGAAACCAGCCGCGACCTGATTCGCGGACAAGTTCCCACTCGACCGAATCCGTGCCATCGGCGACCCCCGGGGGAGCGGTGTAGACCTGAAAGAGCTCAGATGAACGCCAGCCGTTGACGACTAGCTGGCCTCCGCGAACAACGACCGCGTCACTGGAGTCTGCCGCTTCGGGCAAGAGAGCGAAACGCGTAGGCTGCCCGTCCGACAGACGATACGTCGTAACTCGCCTCACCGCATGATCGAATGCGTTCAGCAACGCTCCGCCGTCGCCAAACCAAAGAGACCGCACAGACACAAGTTGTCCGGGGCCTTGCCCGTAGAGCCCCAGCCGGCCCGAGATGCTCAGGTCCGAGCGATCCAAGACCCAGATCATTTCGGCGCCATCAGGCGGCTGAGAAACTACGACCGCGATCCGGTCGCCGGCGGCGGTTATTTCGACAAACGCAAGTCCTGCCTGGCCCTCAAGGGCCCGCCGACCGGCATCGATACGTCGGAATTCCGATCGGGGTGGCAGCCCGAGAACCTTGGCCGCAGGTCGAGGCGAAACGGCGATCGGCTCTGAGATATCGTCATCCGCCGGCGTCGGACCGGCACAGCCGAACGCGGCCAGCTGCAACGCGGCGGCGGCGATGACCGCGCCCGAGCGCGCCGCACCAACGCCTTGGCGATTGCAGGCCCGACCTAGATGGGCGGGATGCAAATGTGCTCTCTCTTGTTGAACTGGCAAATGACGCCGTAGGCGCAGCGCATATGCCACATCCCGTTGTACTCGCAGTAGTTGCCGAGCGCGCAGCAAATCGCCTTGGCGGTATCGGCTCCAGGGATGAAAGCCGGTACAGCGAAAACGGTAGTGACAGAAAGGACGAACAACAGTACGAGGTGTCTGGTGCGGCTCAACATCGAGTGATCCTCCAGGGCAGTGTAGTGGCCGATTCACATGGTACGAGCATGCACGACAGGACGACACGGCTGATCCTCGCACTCTCCGCGGCCGATGCTAACCTCCCATAGGAGCCTTGACTCCGCGGCGCGTCTGTTGTCGGGGACCAAGGGCATCCGGACGTGTTCTCACGGAAGCCCTACGATCGAAGCGAGTGAGTGTCGGCTCCCAGAGGCCCGGACCTCCGGAAGTAAGCAGCGCAAGCGGTAAGAGAAGTGAATCGGCATGACGCGCTGTCCGGCGCCCGCGACCGATTTGGGAGCTATTGTCGTTCGCGTTGCCAGCGGTGCAGGAGGCTGATGACCTCGCTCCGACAACTGGCTCAGGCCACGGCCATCCTGGCCGTAGTCGCTCAGCGATTGTGCCCAACTCTCGAAACTTGAGAACTTGCTCCGCGCGCGTGAGCACATCCTCTGCGTTGGGAGGGTACGCGGGCCAATCATCGAAGGCGTCACGGTGCACGGAGTCGATTCGTGCGATCGCCTCAGCGTCGTAGCGATACTGAGTTGTCGGTGCGTCGGGTGGGTACGGTCAAGTTGACTCGAAGTCAGGCTGAAACACTCGATCCGTGAAGCCCAAAGCCCTTGTCCTGCGGGCAGTTCCCGGCCGGCGAAGAAGCGACCGCTGCCCAGAATTCACTTTGCGAATCGTCAAATTGATCCAGTCCTAGCAGGCGGTAGGCGGGCAGGGTGCGGTGCGTCTGAGCTGAAGACCGGGCCCTACGTATGTTCACTAGTCTCGGGTGAGAGAATGATCGAGCGGCGACCAATGCCCTCGCGGCGACTATCCGTGCCGGCTCCCGGAAATCCGGAAGCCTGGGCGGCGGCTACTGGCCTCGGGAATCGCAGAACGGAGCACCTCTGGCGAGGGTAGCGACATCGCGCCGGGTGAGATTGCACCACGCACACACGGTGGGAGGGATTGACGGTCATCCCGTTGGCAATTTCGGACTCGGGGTGGTTTGTTAGGCAACATGGCTGAACGATCCGAATACCACCGGGCCCGCCGCGGCCTGGTGGCTAGTTCTGCGGTCCTGCTTTTCTGGAACACGGTTGGTGTGTCCGTAGAGGGGGCCGAGGCCGGTACGGGTCTGTTCGGCCTGAAGATCCTGGTCGCAAACCAGGAGACGATCCCTCTCGTAGTGGCGGCATTCCTCGCCTTCTTCTTCTGCCGATACTTGATCGAGTGGGGCGAGTCAGCGGATGAACACAAGAGGTCCGCGCTTCGCCGCCGCGATCATGCGCTGACAATCACGGTGGGGATTGCCGCACCGCTCGTGTTCGTCGTCCAATCGTGGGGCGCGTCTATGGCGGCGGCGGGCACCCGAGTAGTTGACAGCTTTCCGTACTCCGTCCCACTGCCGGAGCCGGTATTGCTATGGATAGCCGTCGCGGCGGGCCTCGGCGCCATCGTCGCGAAACTATCCGAAACTAGGCTCGGCGGATGGAAGGAAGTCGTCCAGACAGGGTTGGTAGGAATCCTGGTGGTCGCGACCACCGCCCAGGGCCTCCTCGGGTCCGGTTGGTTAAGCCCAGCGGGCGTGAGTTTCGTTGTTGGAATTCTTGCGGCGATTGGGTCTACGACCGTCTACTACCGTCGCGAGCTGGCCTTGCGCAAACAGCGCGCGTCTGTGGCGGTGGGCAAAGTCCGAGAAGGCGCACAAGAGTTCCTCGAGTCACTCCCGGCAGCGTGTCCGCGGACCGAGGGCATTCTGCGCGATATCGACTGGGAGCTACGTGATTCGCAGAAGGCCCATTGGGATCACTCGCGCGCCCAGGACCGAGCGGAGTGTTGGGAGGAGTGGCTCCAGCGAATCCGCGCGAACCCGAGCAAGACCTGGCCAGATCTCTTCGACGAGAAGCTCCCGGCCGGCCGTGTGCACCTGCTACACAGGATTGAGAGCGATTCGAGGGTGGACGCATCGTCCAAGGACATCCGCTATTTGGAAGCGGCTGGGCTCCTCGAAAGAAGCCATATGAACGACCGGTGGACCGGCCTTGCCAAGGTGACTACCGACGGCACGAGCTATCTCCGACGAGAGGGCTTCGCCCGCAGCAGTTACTAGGCCGCCCTATTTCCTCGATGAACACGGTTGCCCGCTCCGCATCCGAACAGCGGCGAACCCCCCGAGTCGCGCCCGCGTGTATACGGGCGGCACTGGCCGTCCGGGCTCAATTCGGCTGGCTAGGGCCGAATAGAACAGCTCCTGTCGATCCGTTCGCAGGTCGCCTCTACACAGTCGTCCGCAGACACCCCGCCGCCTCGAGTTGTGAGGCCAGTCACGGCGGCTCTCGCACTCCCGGCTCGCTTGGAGTATTCCCACCCGATCTCTTTGCCGTCGCAGCAATAGGTGGCCCCGACCCTCGCCGATGATGTTGACAGTGGCACGTTCGGTGAGAGCCGTACCCGATAAGACTCGGCGCGGCACCGTCAAGTTGACGCAAGGTGCCGAACCCGCGACACAATATGCTGCCTTCGCAGCCGCGCCGACCCCCAATACCTTGGGGGGCGAGCGACCGCGTCTTCGTTAACTTGACAGTGCCTGCCGGAACCCTTCGAAGAGGTGACGTCCCTTTCATCCACCGTTGAACCATGAAGATGGTTCAACGGTGGTCTCTGCGGACAATGGCCGCAGCGCGGAATCTAGACGTCCAGTAGCTTCCAGGAAATCTCAGACTGGCCTACAGCCGCGTTTCCGCCGACGTGTTGGAAGCTGAGCTGAGCCACCGCGACGACGACGCTGTGGCCAGCAGCCACGATCACAGGATTCGGTTTCATCTCGAGGTGATTCGAGAGGATTCGCACGTCGAGATCCGAGAGAGCGCTGTTTCGGACACTCCAACGTGGGGTGCTGTCCAAGTTGTGGGCTGCTGGTTCTGCTATGGGCAACTCTTGGCCATCAACAAGCGGGGCGTAACGTCTCGCCATCGTGTATTGGTCCTTTGGGAAGTGTTGACAAGGTACAAGCGTTCGTAATCTGAGGCTCTTCTTTGGAGACGGACACGACCCGGTCTCTCGCGAAATAGAGGAGACAGCCCCCTCCTTTCTTGCGAGGGGTGGCCATGTGCTCGTGGTCGATGGAGATCGGAGCGTCGAAGGTTCCGCGAACCCTGGTCGGAAACCCGAGCTAGTTCGCGGCGATCGCCATCATGTTGAAGCTCCTGTTCACTCGCGTCCCGTCTTGGTTGCTGACTTGGACGTCCCATCGGTTCTGTCCAGAGGCCTTGTTGGCGGACACGATCGTTGGCGCTGTCGATACGCCTTGGCAGAACATCAGGAACTTGATGCCGTCGTTATGAGGTTCCATCGTCACGGTGTATTCACCCGTCTTCCGCTTAGCCACGTTGAAGTGGGTCCCCGCAGCGTTGCCCTGGGAGAATGGATCTTCGACCTTGTTGGTGTTCACGTTGTATCGGCCCGCGAGAATTCGCGCCATTGTCAGTCTCCTGTCTGTTGCCATGCTGAGCACGCCCACGCGGCGAACTCTCCTGTTTGAGGAATCCGTTCGGTGGATGGAGGCTACTCGTCGCCTCCTGCTTGGCCATCCGGGACGGACGGCGTGGTGAAGTGGCTCGAACGGTGCGCCATCCGGGCCCACTGGTTGGGTGCTCCGGACCATTGCTCAAGAGCGCAGGTCGCGTCCTTAGGCGAGGCTTAGTTCTGCGTTAGGGCTTCTCGAACCCCGGTGAACGCGTTGCTTTGTGTGCTCCTCCAGGCTTAGTTTCCAGCGAAGAGCTCACTTCGCGAGGACTGCGACCTGGATAGGCGATGTCGATAACGGACAACGATGTGCGGAGCGGGGGGAGCGTTAACCGCCGCCGACGGCGGGTCGAGTTCGGTCCGTATGTCTTTGATCTTCAGAGCCGATCGTTGAGTGCCGGCTCGCGAGCGATCGACCTTCCTGACCGAGCTGCGAGGGTGCTGTGCGCCCTCGTCAAACGCCCGAACCAGATCGTCCGAAAGAGCGAGTTGATGGAGGCGGCATGGGGGAATGTGGCAGTTTCGGAACAGTCGCTGACGGAGGCGGCCTTTCTCATAAGGCGTGCCGTCGGGGACGATCCGCGATCGCCCGCGTACATTGAGACCGTTAGAGGTCGCGGGCTGCGATTCATCGCGACTGTCCGGCTTGTCGATCAGGCCAACGAGGTATGGCCCGAAGGAAGAGCCAGGAACCCAGCACGGAAGAGGGCTTGGCGAAGGCTCCTCGGAGTGGGTTGCTCGATTGCGGCCACCGGCGTCACCATCTGGGCTACTTCCGGTAGTCATCGAAGCTACGCGCCGGTGCCCCCATGGGCACGTGAAGAGGTGTCGACAACGTTGGACTCCGCTCCTGAACGCGCGCCGGGACGATTTGCTGTCTCGCCCGACGGGACTCATATCGTCTATCCTTCTGGCCGGGTGTTCGTCGTCCGTCGCGTCGACGGTATTGCTGAGCGACAGATCGACTTTTCAAGGACATTTCGTCCACCGGTCTTCTCTCCCGATGGCCGACAAATTGCTTGGGTCGGGTCCGAACGGGTGGCCCAACTCGAGCTTGCGAGGACCGGGGCGTCGCGCGGACACGTGACCGTCTGGATCTACGACGTCGCGTCCCGCGCGTCCCGAGAGTTGTGCTCGAACGCCCAGGCCCAGAGTCTCGGTCGCTTGGGTGCCGGCAGTAGGCCCGTGTGGCTCTCAGCCGAACGCCTGCTCGTTTCGACGGAGCGGGGGCTAGTAGAGATTGACCAGGCGTGCCATGAGCAAGGCGTGCGGGTCGCGACGGAGAACGAGTGGATCGCGGACGCTGCATTCAGCGCCCGGCGAGGCCTCGTCGCGATCGAGGTGCGCGATTCGCATAGCCCGACCGGGAGCGTGCCGGCGAGGACGCCGCGTGTTGAACTCGTAGATCTCGAGTCGGGCTTGCGGGGACCCCTCTGTGTATGGCGCCGCCCGACCGAGATTCAGTCGCGACGTGCTGTTCGTCGATGTTGGTAGGCGGGCGGTGGCGTTCGCAGTGAACGCCGAATCAAGCGCGGGAGCAACGCCTTTGGAGTTGGATATCGGCACGGTCTCCGACAGCTCTTCGGCGAACTACGACGTTTCAAGCGCGACCGGTACGCTCGTCCACCGGCCAGATCGACGAATCCAGCGGCGTCTGTTCCGGGTAGACAGCAGCGGAACTGCCACCGATCTGGGACTCCCGGCAGGCGAGTATTCGTCACCTGTACTCTCTGGCGATGCGACCAAGCTGCTGGTTCGGCTGGGTGACGTCCTCCAGATGATCGATATGGTCTCCGGTGAGATGTCGACGGTTGCGGTCGCGGCGGGCGCCTTCGCGTGGGCGCCCGACGGTGCCATGCTCTATGAGCGCGAGACGGAGGGTGGTTGGGCAGAGCTAGTTCACAGAGCCGAGGATGGTTCGACCCGTCGGCTGCTGCCAAGAGCTGGATTCGCTCGCAGTGGTGGGCTCTCGTGGGCCGGCCGTCTTCTCGACGGGCGTTGGTTGGTGTACGTCGATGACTGGGATTCCGAATCAGACCTCAGACCGCTGACTCTGCTTGACGTTGACAGCGGAGAGGATGGCGCCGTCCTTGGCGATCCGACAGGCCCCGGACGCTGGATGGGTGATATGCCGGCGGTCTCGCCGGATGGTCAACATCTCGCGTTCGCCGAAGGACCGTTCGATGATGGAGCGAGCTGGCGCATGACGGTGGTTGCGCTGCCTGCGCTCGAGGTGGTCGCTCGACTTCCCGCGGTCAGCGCGCATTCGGCGCAGTGGGGCGACGCGGAGACCTTATATCTACTCGCCGACGGGAAGCTCAAACAGTGGCGTCCGTTCGACTCGACTCCTGATGTGATCGATGTTTTTGAGGAACTGCGCGTGCGCCCGGCGGTTCCACTAGGGCAGAAGCCGTTCACGGTCGTAGCGCCGGTTGGGCTCGCACCCCGTGGAAGATCCTACGGATTGGGCGCGGCTCCCGGCGAATTCATCATTGTTCGCAGCGTCAACGATGTACCGACCACACTGGAGATCACTCGGGGATGGGTGGACATCGCGGTTCTGCCGCGGCTTTCGGGATCCGAATAGGTGCGTGCGAGAAAGAGAAAGCCCACCCCTCGTGGGATGGGCCATGCGCGGTTACTCGCTGAGACTCGAGCGATGATAGTGCCCAGCGCCGTGCGCGCGCTTCGAGAAGACATTAGCTGGTTGGCGAGCAAGTACCGGAGTTGGGACTCGAACCCACACAGGATTTCTCCTACGGGATCTTGAACCCGTCGCATCCGCGCTAGTGCCCAGCCAATTCTGCGAATCGCCTGTAGAGTCGCACCGTCGCCTGGTGCTCGCCGCGCTCCCAATCGCGCACCGTGCTCTCGTCAACTCCAAGCAGAGCGGCCAGCTGACGCTGGGTCAATCCTCTCTTCCACCTGAGCTTCCAGACTTCCTGTCCGAAGTTCGCCGGGGCAGGCAAGGGGTCGAAGCCCAGGAAGTCGATGATCCGCGGCCCGTACCGAACTCGCGGAGTGGTCTCTCCCAACTCCCAGTTCATGAGGGTCCAGGCTGAGATCTCCATCTCTTGAGCAACGTCCTGCTGGCGTAGCCCGAGTTCTGCCCTACACTTCTTGAGGTGCTCGCCAACCCCATTCCGGCTCTGTGGGTAGCCCGCTACCGGCCTCGGGGCTTCTAGAACGAGGTGGCAAATAGGCAACGAACCGCCACAGGCAAGTTGCTGTCAAGAGTTGGAACCAGGCGGGGAACGGAGCGCCCATCCTTCGGGTTGGGTTGGGGGGCGTCCTTACGAACCGGCGAGGTCACGAGGAGAGCGGCTATTCCAGCGCCAGGAGTCGGGCACCGTTCGGGCAACAGGATGTGGTCGAGGGCTGGCCGACCTGCCACGCCGCGGCCAGCCGGTCGTCGCCAAGTTCGCGCTTGGAACGTTGCCGAAATCGTCGCCCGCAACGCCAGAACTGCCGCACCTACACAGTCCCCGGAGACGGAATCGCGGCGTCTAGCTAAGCGCTGACTGTTCCAATCTACCCTACGCCTTCTTCGATGGAGAGCCGGTACTTACGAACAAGAACCTGGCCCAATGAGTCCTCTGCGACGAAGTAGAGCGCGTTCTGGCCGAACGCAGGAGCCGGCGTGGTTTTAGCCTCGGCGGGTAGTGCAACGGAGCCGAGGAGTCGGCCTGAGCCGACATCGAATGCGTCCAAGACACGTTCCCGGACCCAACACGGAGCTGGTGTTGGCTCTGCTGTCCCTTGTGTCCATCCGCAATCATCGGCCGTTCCTTCAAGGTAGGTAACAGTCCTCGCGAGCCACAGCCGGCCATGGCGATCCCCAAAGACCGCGTCGAACGCTGGCCCGTGGTCGGGAATCGGGTTGGCATTCCATTGCCAACTTGAGTCGATTTCACGCATTTGTGTCACGACCTGGTTGCGTTGCCAGTCCCTCTCCGCCCTTGGTAGCTCGACTAGTCTCGTGGCGTATTCAATAGCTGTCGCGGGCTCCGTCTCCGACGCGGAAACGCGGACCGAATACTCGTCAGATATCGCGGTCGCGACTCGGCCGGAGGGCAGTACGCTCCATACTGGTCGGGGCGTATGAGGGACCAGTTGCCTGCGCGACCGTCCGCTCGGCCCTCGGGCCACGAGTTCCCAACGGTCGACTTCGAACCGAGGCCCGGTCAGCTCCGACACAACTGTCCCGTCGGGCGCCAGCCCGGTCAGACCAGGCACCGGCCCTGCATCCGTCCGGACCGGCTTGGGAATGAAAACGGTTCGATCGGCGGTAACCGTAATCGAGCCGAGGAGTCCGCCCGGATATGGCCATATGTCGAGCGGGTTTCCGCTTGTCTCGAGGACGTTGAGCCGTGCCAGATCCTGAACGAACAATCGCCTTCCCGGATCGACCCCCAGCAGGATCGGACGTTGGAACTCACCTGGGCCCTGGCCCGTCCGGCCGAAACGATGGGTCTCTGTTCCGGACTCATCGAACACGATTACAGCCGGCCGCTGTGTATCGAGAACATAGATGCGCCCGTTTCCGAGGGCGATACCCCCGATGAGCCCGAAGAGGTCGTCCGACTCGTGGCTGCTCGCCTCGTCGCCGAGTGTCCACTCGTGGATCAGAGTCGCGCTTCTCCAAACGGAGCCTTCCAAAGTTCTAACGGTGCGCAGGGCGCCTTCCTGAGATTCGGAACCGATCCAGGTATTCGCTTCTTCACGAGCCACCGGCGGGCCACCACCAGCGTCGCAAGCCGATATCAAGAGGGCGGCGCAGCCGATTGCTAGAATTCGGGGCTGTGCGTGGCGTCCGTTCACCTACTAGTCCATCCGATTCCAGTCGCCGCCGGTGCAGCGAAGCACCTGCCCATCGTCAGCGCGCACGAGCGCACCTTCCGAGTAAGCCAGCCCGGACAGCACACAGGTGCCATACGTATCCTCGCTAGATGTCAGCCAGGCCCAGACCCCGTACGTAACGGCTAGCGCCGCCAGGACCCGGAACGCGGCTCGCCATACCCAGGGGAGGGCAGCGTTTGTTTTGCGGCCATTGGGTTGCATCGGCCGATGGGGACAACCCTGGGAGTTCAATTCCGAAGTAGTGCTCCACATTGGCGATGTCTTCTTGCTCAAGATAGGCGCCAACCCACGATTCCACGACGTGCCCACCAGCGCCGAGGACGATCGTCTGCGGGGTGGCCTGCAGACGAAGTGTATCGGCGAGCGCTATCGAATCCAGCACATACACGTCGAACGGTAGCGGTAACTCTGAGAGATACGACTTGACTTCAGCGACGGTGCCGTCGGTTGCCAGCCCGACGAATCGGAATCTCGCACCCGCATGGTTCGCTAGCGCGACGATGTTCGCATGATTGCTAACGCACCAACCGCACATCGGCGACAGCGTGTAAAGGACTGTCGATCCAGTCCTCAGCTCGATCAGCGTGGGCTCCCCGTCTAGGTCTATGGCCGGTAGGTCCGGCAGACTCATGCCCGGCTGAACTCCGCCTGGCGGAAGTCTGACCGCTTGGAATGCTCTTACCTGCCAACCGAGCCACACATTACCGCTCAGCGAGATAGCCAGAACGCTGAAGAGCACGACGAGGCCGCCGTTTTGTCGCGCGAACGCCGCTACCGATGTACTACTCACGACCAGGAACCTCACTGTGATGAGATGAAGCGCTCGAGTCACTCAGCGCGCTTTAGATCGGGATTCCGCAGTTCTCGCAGTCGCCCCAGGTACCGCTGTCACACTTCTGGGCTTTCGAACCATCGCACGCGTTCTTGGCACAGGCGCCGGTTGAGTAGCACCCACCTCCGTACGAACACTGGCCAGACGAACAGGAGGCCAAGGCTTCGCCCGGCGTCGCGAGAACGAAAACGCTGGCGGCCGCGAGCGTAAAGACAGCGGAGAGGACGAGAACGATTTTCTGCCGAGACTCCATCAGAACCTCCAAGTGACAAGCAGCGCCGAGGAGGGAGGCCGATACTTGCTCGGCCCCCCTTCGTCAGGACCGCTATTAAACTGTTAGCGGCAGTCCGTTAGATCGCCGGAATGCAACGGGCGCAGTCACCGAAACTACCGTCGTCACACTTTTGGCGAAAATCGGGGTTGTTGCACGCCGTCATAACGCACGCGCCGGTGCTGTAGCAGCCCACGCCGTATGCGCACTGTCCCGACGAGCACTGCGCGAACGCAGTTGCTGGCGCCATGAACAAGAATGTGGCAGCCGCCGCTACTGTCAGGGCTGCCGTGAGCGATGCAGTGAGCCAGTTCCTCTTTCCCATCGATACTCCTCCGGGCTGTGCGATACCTCCAGAAGGTCCGCGCAAGGTGGCAACAGATGGGAAGATTTAATATTGGCGAAGCACGAGTCGGCTACGTCGGCCAGAGTGAGAAAGACGACAGATCCTTGGAAGGTCGCGGCAAGACGCGGGGAGTTGGAGTTGGCCGACGTCGCGGCTAGTGTCGGTCCGAATCTGACTCGCCAGGATCGCAACCGTGACCGTCGCGAATACCGGCTCTATAGGCAGTCGGCGTACATCCAGCGTGGCGTTTGAACGTCCGCTGGAATGTCCGAACGGACCCGAACGACAGGACGTCCGACAACTCTTCGACCGTGAAGTTCTGTTGTTCCAGCAATCGCTTTGCCGCGTTGGTACGCACGATGCCTAACCAATGAGCAGGGGGCATTCCGGTCTTGCGACGAAAGAAGGCCGAGAAGTAGGACGGTTCCATGTTCGCTATTCGCGCCAGTCGCGCGACGGAAGTGCCGGCAGGGCAACGATCGACAACGTACGCGCAAACGCGAGCAAGTCGTCGGTAGTACGACAATGCGGGCACCGCATCGGTGTGGAGCCCTTGTTCCAGGGCCGATCGAATCAACTCTTGCTGGGGTGCGGTCGGAAAGACACGCGATCGTCCAGATCTCGCGCGCGCGTTCGATCGAGTCGCGGATCGCGACGAATTGATGGTCCTCCCCCCGTACGGATCGGACGGCGATACCGGAGTCCCGGCACGCTTGTGGTTCTGCCGATTGTCCATATCGCTAAGAACCGGCACCGTAGATCTTTTGCGACCTGCCGACCCGCTTCCCCAGCTGCGACTGCGGGACGCAGAAGAGTGCGCCGTAGACTCCGACACCGACCTGAGAGACGCCCAGCGGGGATGGCAGCGTCGTGGGGCCTAGTACGACACGGCGGACGACACGCAGCTTGAGGTCCGAAGCCCAGGGCTCATCGATGACTAGCAAGGAGGCGCCTCGACGAAACTGAAGAATCAACCAGACTAGCGCCCACTACCAGGTGCCGGCCCACCACACCGTGCGGAGACAGCTATGAGGCGATTGCTCTCAAGAGTTGGAAGCAAACGTGGAAAGTCACCATCTTCGGAATGGGTTTGAGGTTGTCCTTACGAACCCACGAGGCCACTAGGGGAGCAGTTCATCCAGCGCGGCACGAGCCGTAGTGGAGAGCCTGCGTCCCACTGCGAACTGGCCGGTTCCGTGTGCTTCCACGAAACCGACACGGATAAGCAGACTGAGGTGCCGTCTCGTCGGTCCAACGTGGATGCCAAGTCGAGACGCCAACTGCTGAGCTGTCAACGGCGCGTTGTCCAGGAGGAGCATCCTGAGGAGTTTCAACCGCCGCCGGCTGGCTAGGGCCTTGTAGAACAGCTCCTGTCGATCCGTCCGTAGGCCACGGAAGTCAGTGACCTGGGCGACCGTATTTCTTTTGGTTTTTGCCATATAACTACATTGTAGTTATATGGCAGGGGACGTCAATAAACCTCGTGAAGAGTGTCGATAGGGAGCACGGATTCAGCGGGAGGATCTTCGCCTTCAAGAGCATCAATGGGGAAGGCTTCCGGCGGGTACGTTCTTCAGGTTCACAATTTTCGTGTGCTGATCTATCGATCGCATTGCGCCCAGCCGCGATGGCGGGCGGGAAAGGCGCATCCCGAGTACCGGAGGTGGGACTCGACCCCACACGCGATTGCTGCTGCGGGGTTTGAATCTAGTTCGATCTCGCGATCCAGTGATCAGCGGTCGTGGTCTTGAGAATCGTGCGCGACGCGCTCGAGATCGTATTTCTCCCCCGTCCAATGGACTCTGTAGCGCCCCCCGCCTTCGAGCACGTAGGCGCTCGTGAGAGCGCGGCCATCCCTGGTCTGCGTGTCAATGCGGAAATTGCAGGATCTGCAGTCCCACCCGGGTAAGATTCGGTCCTCGGCTACTTCCAGACGATACGGGGTCCAGTTGTCGCTGGCGTCAACTGGCGACAGGTAGAAGACGACCGGCTCATCGGCTCCGTTAATCATCAAGACGCGGGTTTCTGGAATCTGTTGCACCTGCATCTGGTAGCCCCGGGGTGTCACCAACGCCACGACGCCGACAGCCAATGCGAGTTTCGCCGACACAGTCATTCAGCTTCCTCCGGCGTTCCCAGTCACGCTTCTTCGACCGACGAGGTAGCCGGCAAGGGTTCCGAAAAGTCCCAGGGCCGGGGCAACATCATTGCCGCTGAAGCCGGCAGCGACAACGAAAAGAGTCCCCACGATGATCAACGTGACGCCCAAGATCTTTAGCACGTCATCAGCTGACGCCGTGCCGCGCCCGAGCAAGTAGACCTCCGCGGCGATCACGAAGACTCCAAGTAGCAGAACGCCGGTGGCAAGCTGGACTTCCCGACTGCTGAGCCAACCGCCGACGCCGGGAGCCGCCTCCGGTGGAGGCCCCGGCGGCGGAGCCGGATTCGCGGTGAAATCCGAGTCTGGCGCCTGAGACGATCGTGGCGTCTGAGACATCATGGGAGAAACCGCAGCGTACGGAAGCACGACGGCGGCGGTCACGACAACAAGCAGGAACACGCGCATTTCGGGCCAAGCTCCGTTCTGATATCCGTGCGACGAACGCTGGCACGACGCACGCGGCACGGATCCGAAACTAAGGGTGGGACATGAGTTAGCGACTCGGCCAAGGTCAGACCCTGCCTAAGTTGTCCATACTCTTCTTAGGAGGCCTAGAACGGCATCTTGGAGTGCGAACACTGCCTATGAAACGGTACGACCGGCCGTTTTGCGAAGGTTCCACTCGATTCCGAGTTGCAGCCCCGTTGTGTAAGTCGTTAACGACCGCAATACCGGAGGTGGGACTCGAACCCACACGGGCTTGCGCCCACGGGATTTTGAATCCTGTATCGGTAGCTCTAAGTATCTATATCTAAAAGACTTATATCTACATACTGTGAAAGTGTGTAAGAGATTGTGAAAGTGTCAGGCTCTCGCCGTTTGCGCAGGCGAGATCTCCTATTACCTATTCGTTAGGCTATTCGTTTCAGGAAACGAATAGGCAAAGAAGAAAAGAAAAGCGCCTAAGTCTTTGCAAAGCTTAGGCTTGGAGTTCCCCCAAATCGTCGGGCTTCAGGCCCGACTTCGTGTCAATTCCGTCCTATCGAGATGGGGGGACGGCTACGGGATTCCGCTGCGGCTCCACCAATTACCACGAAGTCGGGCCTCTGAGAGTTGCACCCTGAGACGGGGCTATCGAATCCTTCTCTACGGTCAGGAGTCGAGCAACTTCAGGGCCGACGATTTGGGGGAACTCTTGGTTGAGACAGTGGGTCTCAACGTCTGATGATCTGAGGATTGCAGAACGTTGTTCTGCCAAAGATGCCTACGACACCTTTCGAAAAGGTGACGACCTTTTCATCCACCGAAAACGAACCATGACATGGTTCGTAGGTGGTTTGGGAAATAGAAAAGCCACCCTTGCGAGGGTGGACTGGCTCTTCTCCCAGAACGAGACTTGCGACGGAAGTTCGCGCAAGCGATTGGCGGCCATCCTCAACTCCTGAGGACGCTCAGGTTTCCGACCAAGGACCCGACGCAAATCGACAAGGCGTGCTGTGGCGCCCCGAACGATGCTGCGCCATGCGCTTTCCCGCGTAGTAGGTGCCCTCACGCGGGGGAGCAAATCGACTACTTCACCTTGAAGAGCTGCTCGCAGTCTCCGCATTTGTGCGTCCCCAAAATGTCCATGACCGAAGGCATTTCCATGAGCGGAACGATCTTCTTCTCCGTCTCTGCGCATCGGGTGCAGAAGGGGCCGGCGGATTGCCCTGGGGTCGGTTCGGGGCGCCACAGCACGCCTTGTCGCATTTCGAGCCCTTCGAGCTGTCGGCCCATCTCCTGCGACGCGCGCAATTGGTCACGCAGCATTCTGGACTCGTCGCGCGATTCAGCGAGTTCCAGCTTCAGATCGGCGACCGCGAGATGAAGGTCTGCGATCAGGCCTTTGAGTTCGGCGTCTCGGATGTTCTTGGTGGCGCTCCTGAGCTTTGTGACGATTTCTAGAACCGTCGCCAACCCGGAGAGAGGTTCGGTCATGAAAAGTGCTCCCTCTTGCTGTGTCGTGTGCCGTTCGAGTTGCTTTGGGCACGCGCTCGAAGAGCCTGCTTCGGAAACGAAGGTCTGAGTACCCACAGATACTCGTGAGGGTACTCGTTCCTGAAACGAGTAGGCTGAGAAGAAGATAGAGGGGCATAAGGCGTTGCGCTCCAAAGGAGCTCCCGATTCCTGAGTTTGGGAATCGGGCAACGACTTGGTCAGACGGTGTTGGGGGAATGCTCTCTGGTTGAGACCGGTGGTCTCAACTCGTGTTGAGTTCCTTCGGGAAATGGCAGAACCGATGGTTCTGCTTAGGATGTCTGCCGGTGCCTTCAAAGGTAGCGACCTTGCCACGGCCGCAGGAGGGCCATGGATGTGGTTCTGAGGTGGTCGCCGGCTGAGTTGTAGACTTGAGGTCATGGAGATTGACCCAATTCAGCTCGCGATCCTCGTTGCCTTGATCGCTGGCGGCGCGTCGTTTGCAGGGGCGTGGGTGGGGAGCTGGCTGCAGTCCAGGGCACTCGATCGCGACCAGGAGAGTCGTGAGCAGACTCTTCTCCATGAAGCTCGACTCAGGCACTACGCCGACTACATGAACTACGAGCACGAAATCCTCGTCGAGTTCCTCCCCGGGGAGGAATGGACGGATCTGAGTTCGTGCCGGTAAGGCGGGTCGTTCGGCACGGACAGGCGGCGAAGCGAGACCTTGACCATGAGCGCATACGCAATATCTGCGCCGCCGTACAGAGCGTCGTGTTCGCTCTGGCTGCGATCTCCGCCGGAGCGTGGGTTCTGTACGAGTTCACGATAGCGCGGCAAGACAGACTTGAAGAATTGGCCCGCCGGCAGGAGGATCGGGACACTGCAGCTGTATCCGCTCTCGGTCTCGGTCTGGACGACAACGACGACGTCCTCCTTCAAACCGCTGGCTACAGAGTTCATCTGTGGGAAACTCCCGGCCGTGCGGTTGACACATTTGGAGAACGACGCCTGACCAGAAATAGGAACGCGCCGTAGCCTTCTATCCATGGTCTCGGCATGCGCGGCGAGGTTCTCATTTGTCCTCGGGAGAAGCGAAATGGTTGGGAGTTGGCACGAGGTCGCCGACGAGGCAGGTCATGGCTCCGGAAGCGACCCAGTGGATAGGGTGCTCCGGAGCATCCCGGGGGTGCGGCGGTTCCGAAGCGATGGCGGTTTGGCTGCCCTGCTTCTCCGTTGCGAGGCGGTCGCTGCGGCCGAGGGTCTCGTGCTCAAGCTCGACGACGAGGACGCCGATTTCAGAGCAATCGCTATCCTGACGGGGTGGCCGAACGAGCACGAAGTCATGGACCTAATGAGCCTCTGCGATGCCGTCGCTCTTCCAGAGAGCGAAAACACTGCCGACTTGGCGCATCTGTCGGCCTGCGGGCGGCTCTCTATCCGACACACCGGGGATCCGTTAGCTACTCTCCGCGTGTACTGTCGGCGATCCGTCGATGTGCAAACGCTGACGCGCGGCGCGCCACGACGCATCGAGGAGCCCGACGGAAACCTCGACTCTCGGGAGAAGTGGTTCCAGAAACGGCACGGCGGTTGATCTCACCTGATTCCTGCGACGTCGAGTGCCCAAACTGACCTGCCGTAAGTCGCCGCTAGGAGCGTGTGCGTGCCCTCGTGCAGCACGAGGTCTACGACCATGGCGGTAGGGAGATTAACGCTGAGGTTGTTCCAGGTGGCGGCGCCGTCTCGAGAGAGGAACACTCCGGCGTCCCCCGCCACATAGATGAGGTCGGAATTGTCCGACGGAATGGCGATGCCATGGTGTGGCACGTCAGGCAGTTGTCCCACGTCGACATCAACCCAGGTGTCTCCGCCGTCCGTGGAGCGGAATAGGTGACTGTTGCCGAAGTTCGCGACGGTCGCGTATACGACATCCGGGTCATCGGCAGGCGTGCGCAGTCGGGTGATGGTCCGGCCCGGAAGCTCAGAACTGGCGATATTGTCGGTCCAGGTTGAGCCGCCGTCGCTGCTCTTGAAGATTCCACCGTTTTCGGTTCCTACGTAGATACGGTCGTTGTCCGCGCGCGAGACTTCGATACACGTCACGAAACTGTCGTCGAGGGAGCCGGAAACGTCGTTCCAGCTAGCGGCGTCATTGATCGTTCGCCAGACCCGTTGAGAGGCGACGAACACTCGCTTGGGCCTCCCTGGGTCCATCGCGATGAATGCCATCCATGGCCGCGGGCCCGTCTCATTGGGCCCGATGTCCGACTTCCAACCGTCGGATTCTCGGAAACGGTTGATCCGCATGAACTGCGACGAGGTGTAAATGTGAAGCCGGTTGGAGGGGGCTATTGCACAGAATCCCCCGTCTCCTCCCGTCGTTTCGACGAAGCGGTTGGGCTGGCCGTCAAGTGTTAGCCATGTGCCGTTGTCCTGCATCCCGCCGCCGTACATATCTCCGTCTGTGGCAGCCGCGGACAAGTCGTAGAACATGTTCGTCGCGAGACCATCGCTGCGGTTCTCCCACGTGGTCCCGCCATCCAGACTCACGTCCATACCGCCGTCGTTCATTGCGTAGACCAGTCCGGCGCGGCTCGACGGCTGGGCAAGTGCGTGCTGATCTGCGTGCGCGTAGTTGGTAGATCCGCGCTGAGCCTGCCACCGCGTGAGTTTTTTCCAGGTGCGCCCGCCGTTCTTGGTGCGGTGCAGATCGACGCCTCCGCAGATCACGACGTTCTCATCGAGCGGATCGACGCTGATGGCGTTGTTGTAGTTCATCTGCCGCTCGCTGCGAAAGTGTGAGCCTCCTATGCTCTTCCATGTGGCTCCGCCGTTCGCGGAACGGTAAACGCCCAGGACGGCGCCACGCCTCGTCGCTAGTTGGGCGTAGACAACCTTCGGGGCCGACGGGGCGATCGCCAGGCCTACCCGACGGATCGATGGAGCCGCGGGCAGTCCGCTCGTCAGGTGATTCCAGCTGCGTCCTCCGTCTACGCTTCGCCAGATGCCGCTCCTAATTCCATTCGCGTCGACTGCGGCGTAGATCGTGCCAGGCGCCGCCGGGTGGAAAACAGCTTCGTGGCATTGATACGGAGACGCGGTGATCCCCGTTACACGGGCCCAACTGTTCCCGCGATCAGTTGAAACGAAGAGGCCACGCGCGTCTGCTGAACGATGACCCACGCCGGCGACGAGGAGATGTCGGGAGTCGAAGGGATCAACGGCCACACGGCCACAACGCACGGGCAGCCCGTGCACCGCGGAGGGCGCGAGCAAGTGCCAAGAGCCGCCGCCGTCGGTGGAGCGAAACAACCCCACGCCGGCGTGCGAGTCAGCGGACAGGTTGGCCTCGCCGGTGCCGCAGTAGATTACGTCAGGGTCGGCTGGGTCGATGCATAGCGAGCCCACGTTCAGAGTCGGCTCATCGTGCCATTGCGTCGTCCAGGTAACGCCGCCGTCGGTGCTCGCCCAGACTCCGCCTCCAGCCGATCCCACCCAGATCCTGTCCGCATCGCGTGGATCGGCCACGATTGCGGTCATCCTGCCGCCGATGTTGGTGGGTCCCGCTTGGGTCCACGTTGCGCCGGTGGGCACGGCAGGGATGTTGGTGGCTGCGTTGGCGCGGGCACTCATCAGTAGTTCCAAAGGCGCCTCGCGCATCGGCCACGCCTCACGTGCATTGAACCACCTCGCGCGGGCCTTGTGAGTCGAAACGGGCCCGGGCGACCGGCGTCTCTTCACGCGCTTCTTCGGAGTGGAGGCCCGAAGTTTCTCTTCCGGAGCGAGCTCCCTGGTTCGCTTCCTTCGTGGGGGCGTCTTTCCCACGCGCCCTGGTTTCTCTGACTTCCGCTTCCGTGCCATCGGTGGGACTCCTGTCGTTACTTTGGGGGCAGCGCTTGAACTGGGTGGCGGCTCCCAGCACGGGCGGTGCGACTCTTGGCCCTCCACATGGGACGGACCGGCTTCCTATCTTCACGTCCGACAATCAAAGCAAGATGTCCTGCGGCCCTCGGATAAAGTTCGGACGCTTCCCAACGGGGGCCGAACCCGCGAATGCGGCCGCTGTTCGCGGCGTATCCGTTACGCGCCAAGCGGCGCCAGACGGTTCCGGGGACTCCCGACTGAAGTGCAGCGGGTCTGCATCTCGCACGATCTGCGGGAACGCGAGGCCCGTTAGGTATTCAACAGTAGTGACTCGAACCTGCTCGAGAACCGGGTCAAATGTCTCTGGCTGCGGCTTGTCAAAGTCGCGCTGCCAAACCAAGAACGCGGCAGCCCGCAGTTCTCCCCTGTGCCTAAGGGCCATGATCTTCCAAAACCCAGCCGGAATCCTGATCGGCTCCTCGCCATCGCGATTCGTATGGCTCGGATCGTTCGGGGTTAGGACGGGCGCTTGAAACACGGCGGCACGACGGTCGCCGGCCTCGGCTGCTTGCAGCATGAAGTCCTCGATCGAGCCCCAGGCATGGTCGTGAAGCGTCTCGTGCTGCGGAGCAATATTCGTCCAGTAGTCAGACTCCAGTGTGGCTTGGACCGCTTCACCAAAATCGCCCCACTGCAACGACCGTCGGCGGACCATATGTCCTTGGTCCCACGGGTTGTTGCGATACCCACGGTCCCTGTCGACCTGTAGGGCGTTGGGCTGGACCTCCGGGTCGAATCGGAAGCACCGCGACGGGAAGGCTCGATCATTGATGATGGTGTCGCCATCGATGTTGTGCGCGGTGACGTGTGCGAAGCCTCGATCTTGGTTGAAGATGACCGAGAAGCGCGTGTGCTCGATGGGCAGGCCTTCGTTGAACGCACTCCGCCTGGCAGTCTCCGCTAACTCCGGGAGCGGAATGTGGCAGTGGGGCACAAAGTCAGTGTCGTAGCCCATTTAGCCGATCTCTCTCGCTTCCGATGGCTCGTCCGACCTACGCCATGTGCGTGTTCTCGGTCTGCTCTCCGCCGGGTGCTCTAGAAGTTGCTGAACCATTCCTGTGCGTGGGTTGACAACCAATTGCGCTCATAAAGAAACCAGTTCCCTCGGTGATTTCCGAGCGGAAACCTAGGCGCCCGCGCTGTGCAGCGCCTGGGTGCATACTCAAGGAATTGTCGCGGTCTGCGTGGTGCAGCAGACGTATGGCCAGTCGTTCGAGTTCGCACCGAGCTATTGTTTCTTGGCGACCAGCCCAGAGATCTTCGCGCTGAGGTCGATGAAGCTGACACCGATTGCCCAGTATCGGCGCTTCTTGTCGGCCTGTAAGTTCCATCCATAGGTTCCGTTCAGCACCCCACCGAACAGAGACCCGTAGAGGCCCAGACCGACGCCGAGGCCATTGGTGTCGGTGCCCTCGACGAACCTGCCTGTCTCGAGGTTGAACGCCGGATCCTTCCAAGACAAGAACAGGATGTTGATGCCCACGCCGGGTCTGACGAACTGTCCGAAGCCGCTCCGAGGCAGAAACTCAGGCCCCCACTTGGCGCCCGGTGCCGCACTGAAGTTCACCGCACTCACTCCTTCCTCTAGCGCAGCCTCGTCGACGCCAAGACGTTTGACGAACATCAAGGTGTCGGCTATCCCGACACGCATACCGAACGGCCGCACCAGAAGCTCGCGTTCGACGGATTCCTGTGTTTGGCGATTGGTGATGCGAAGCTCGATCGCGTCGCCGTCTCGCAACTCGTACGCCATCAACGATATGGCCGTGTCCGGCACGAGCTCGAAACCGGCGTCTGGGTTGAATGCCTTCCAGTGGAAAACGATCGGTTGGTCGCCGGGCGAATCGGATATGTAGTTGTCGATCGGCGAGATACGGGTGCGGGTTGTGCCTCGCCTCGTCCATGCTTCCACGATCAGGTCGACCCTTAGCTCGCCACCTCGAGGTGGTTGCATCTTCGTTTCATCGAAGGAAACCTGCAACAGGCTTCGATCATCGACATGAGCTCCCGGCTGGTCGACGGGATGGACTTGCCCGACAGTGTCAGTTCGCGAATCGTTACGAATCGCGCGGGGTCGGAGCTCCGTTGGGGCGGTGCGGCGAAAGCCGGGAGGGCTGTAAGTACCGCGTAGAGGACGCATACCGTCTTTCGACCTGCCATCGATCGCTCCTAGAGATTGTCGATGAGTTGATCAATGCCCGATAGTGTCGGGTTCACGGCAGCGTCGAGGCGCTGGTTACCCCTCACCGTTACGCACTCGATCGTCGCAGCTCCCGACCAGTGTTTTCGTTGGGTCGCCGTCGCAACGTCGATGTCGACGTCCGTGATGGAGACCATCTTCCCGGTTTGCCGGGCTCGAGCGGCTGCCCGGGTGTGGTACCGGTGCACAGCGAGCCGAGGACTATTCGTGGACGAGAAGAAAATGAGGAACTTCAAACTTGACAATTCACACCTCCTCGGAGTTCGACCTGCATTCCCCTTGCCACGTCATGTACCCGATAGAACCGGACTGTCTGCACCTTTCCGGAGGGAATCTAGTGAGTGTCGCGCTTCGTTGAGCCGATCTGCTGAGCCAAGCGAGTTCTGGACCGCGACTTAGAGATGGCCTTGCCGCCGACCGAGAGACTCCCTCGACGCGAGGCCCTACGACCAGCGCTCCCTCGCCCCAGGGGCAGCCGCGAGTAGCGAGTGTTCGCTCGTGGGCGGAATGCATTCACGGCGCCCCCCCGCCCTGCGCGCGTCCGGTCCGGTCGCGGCGGCGCCATTGCTTCGGCGCTAGCATCAACAGCCGCTCGACAGCCCTGTCTGCGAGTCAACGACTCTTGCCCGAGCAACGACATTGGTGAATCGAAAACCGACCGTGATCGGGGTTAGTACCACGTACAGCACTGACGTCGGAAGTAGCTCTCCTGGGCGGAACGCCTACAGCTCTTCAGGGCGTTCTCGCGAACTGAAGGAGGCGCTTATGGAGCTGGTAGCTCGACTTGCTCCCTTTGTAGTGGTCGGCGTCATGCTCGCCGGTTTGAACATCTGGTACGTGCTGCATCTGCATGCTGCGTTCTTCGCGAGCAATCCGCCGCGGTCCATCGCCGCGTTCCATGTGCTCGGGAACCCGGGCGGCGGGGCGACGGACGGGCAGGCTCTGGCACACCTTCTGGTGGCTCGCCTAAAGCAGATCGAGAAAGAGATGGCCGACGCCGAGACTGCGCTGCAAGAGGTGACGCGAGCGCCGCTCACGCCACCCGGATTCGCGGTTGTCGTGGATGAGGGGGATCGGCGACTACCAGCCAGCGTCTTTCAGCCGCTCGAACTAAACGCGCAAGTTGGCGGGGTGGAGGTTGGCGGCCTGCTTTCCTGGGCCCATCGCGGTTTCGCCCGAGGTCGAGTGCTTCAGATCGCGATGCACTATCTCGGCGATGCGACCTACGTCGGCGGCAACTGGGATCACGACGACGATGATTCCTTCTGGGTGGAGACGCCCGCGAGCGCCGATGAAGACGTGATCGTTGCGATCGCTTACCAGTTGGCGTTCCAGCAGTTCTTGATTCGGAACCCTGACGCCGGAGCGCTGACAGCGGACGAATTCAGCGAACTGATGGCGAGCGTCACGCGGTTCGTCGAAGTAAACAGGCGCGCTGCTCTCGGCAGGCCGACGAGCGACGAGTACGCGGTTCTGCTCGGCAGCATTGACCAGCTGGTCGACAAGACACCTCATTGGGTGGAGTTCGTGCTCCTAGCAGCTGACGTCTCTCGACGCGCCGGCAACGTGCCCAGGGCGATCGAGCTGTACAGCCGTGTGACCGGAATGGAGATCGACGACCGGCTGATCGCGCACGCGCTCGAGCAACTCGACGCCCTCAACTTCATCCGCGGCGGGCGAGAAGGAACCGGCCCGGGGCTCGAGACCGTGTCACTGGAGCTTGATGGACGGCGGCCGTCGCGGGCTGTGCAGGCGATCCGGACCATGGTCGGCGTAGAGGGCCTCGATATGCCCCGCACAGTGCGGATCGGCATCGTCGGATTGCCACCAGCGGCCGACCTCGCGGAATTGCTGCAGGCGGGGCGCGCCGACGTGCTAGGTAATGCCGGGCCGCGAGAATCCGCCGAGTTAGCTGAGTACGTGATGACGCTTGTTAGCACGATCCAGGTCATCGCCCCGGATGCGACGTTCGTTTTCTCCCGTCGCCGATCTCGCCTCCGGCCTCGCCACGAGCAACCTCCTTAGTGCGCTTTCGTCCTTACACGATCGCTGCGACGTCGTGCTCTTGACTTTCCTTTCCGACGCGGACGTCCCGGCACTCCGTGCCGTCCTTGACGAGTTCGCGGCCCGGTCGGTCGTTGCCGTGGCTGCAGGGAACGAAGCAGACGCTCCACTTGGCCCTACTGGGAGCGCTTTGGCAGGTACGGCCCTCGTGGCAGCAGCGGTGGACGTGACCGGCGCGCCGGCCTGGTTTACTCAGGAGGGGCCGCAGGTCGTGTGGGCACCGGGAACTTCGATTCCAGTGATCCTGGGCGAGAATAGACAGGCGGCCCGCGACGGCACATCCTACTCAGCTGCCATTGCCGCTGCTCTGGCGGCGAGGTTGATCGCCGAATTTCCCGATGCGACGCCGACTCAAGTCGTCCAGGCGCTTCGCGACACCTCCCTCCCGGCGAACGGTCGGGAAACGCCGTCTATCCTGAATCTACACGCGTCCCGGGTAGCCCTGAGTGAGACTGAACGATAGATGAGAACAGTGACTTGATACTCATGCGCGCTGGCAGCGACCTACCGCATGCGAAGCTGTGGGCGGCGAACTCCAGAAGGTCCGTGACTCTCTCAGCCGCGACGCTGAGCGCGGTCAACACGGCGAGCAGGTTAACGAGTGGTTGGAGTGTGTCCACGAGAGTCTCCCAGGAGGTAACCCACCCCCCATTCCCTAGAAGCCGCCCGCCAGTCGGCTTGCCGACGCCATGTAAGCGTACATCTGCCACGCCGAGCAGCCCGGCGGGATCGACATTCTGAATGGCCGGTGCGGTTTTTCGTCGGAAAAGCCGGCATGGAGCCGTCTCCTAACTCAAAGACGGGTTTCGTTCGCGGCCTCGCCCGGAAAGGCCAGTCTCGCCGTGGGAGAGACCGACCCAAGGCAAGGAGGTCTGATGCGGTTCCTTCGAGTAGCGACGATTGCACTAGTTACGCTCACGGCGTTTGAAGCTTCGGCTCAGCGCGACGTGCTATTTAGGCTGCCGGCCGGATGCTCCTTCGCCTGAGTAGATAGAACTGCAAGCCGGCGAAGACGGTTCCGACAATGCTGAGAGCAATGACCGTCAATCTGGGCCTGATGTACGCGAAAACAAGCCCGAGAACTGCCGGTGCGATCGTTTCTCGGTCTCCGCGGCGCATCTCGAGGTAGTCGGACGTCAGCGTCTTGATCGCTCGTAGCACGCTGGTCTCGCGTTCGCGAAGCTGTCGTTCGACCTCGCAGAGTCGTGTCTCGATACGATCCGCTGCGGACTCGTCTGGTCGAGGGGTAGATGAATCGTTCATTTTTTGAGAGCTGATGAGCCGGAAGCAGCGATCTCCCGGGCGCTTAGAAGTACGCCGAGTCGGAAGAGGCCCGCCATCGCGCTCACCGAGACGACCATGCCTAGCGGAATAAGCGAGGCTTGGAACCAGAATAGAGCGGACCCAGGAGCTTCGCGAAACAGGACCCAGCAGGCGAGCAGGCCCACGATCGCCGGCGCAGACAGCAAGATCGCGTAGCTCATCGGCGCGACCACACGCTGAAGGCTGATCGTTAGCGTGTCGTGCCATCGCGAGCCCTCTGACACGCCCCAGTCCGCCAACGCCCACGGCTCTTTTCGCGCGGCCGCTTCGGCCGGGTCGCGGAGGGCCATACGAGCGTTAGCAGCGATCAGACCCACGGAAACGAAGCTAGCGATGAAGAGGAGTACCATCCCTTCCGCCACGCGGACCCCGACTCTCACGACCGGAAGGGTAACAACGCGGGCGTGGCGACTTCCCCGAACAGCCAGGTATGTGTCCTCGCCGCGGATTCCCCAATAGTCGTAACCAAGAACTTTGTTCCGTGCTCGACGCGATGCACCCCAGTAGGGCCTGATCTGCTCGGCTAGCTCGTCTTCCGCGACGAAGCCGAACCGCCCACTACGTGTCAGGACAATGAGTACCGGATACGTCTGTGTAAGGTTCTCCCCGCGCCGATTGCGAACGCTAAGTTCGAAGCGCCCAACACGCTGCTCAGATAACGCCTCTGCGCCGTCTTCGAGCCCCAGCACGAGGGCGTCGTCATGTCGCAGGTCTTGGAGCTCCAGATGGATTCGTCCGAGGCCCGGAAAATCCAGCGACAGATCCTCAAAGAGCGGCCAGAGTTCAACGTCCGTGTCCGCTCCAGATAGCTCCAGCAGGCGAAAGACGGCGAACTGGTTAGGCACATGAGTGCCCAGTGCTGCCAGGATTTCCGACTTCTCTATCTCGCGATAGGCCTCGTGTGTCAGGGCTCGCTCATGGAAGAGCGTTGCGCCTAGGGCGAGGACGCCGAGAAGTACGATTGCTTGCTTTCGGATTGCACGGAGTCGATTGTCCATGCGGGCTCTCCTTGCGCCGCCGCATCATGTCGGGGCTGGAATTCGAACTCCATGACCTTACCACCGGCTCCATGACCTTCCCACCGGTCGAGTTCAGCCTATCGACTGGCCCTCTACACCATCGGAAACACACGTCCACACGTGAGCGGAAGAGCCACCGGCGACACGCAGCGCGAGGCCCGCCGCACCAACTCGCGGGTTCCGGCGTTAGCTCATGGCCTCCTGCCCGTTGGTCAACCCACGTTCAGTCGAGAAACCAACTGCGAGCCTCTTTTCCGACTTTTCCACCTCCGGTCGAACGAAGTCGCGCTACGGGGGCGGCGATCAAGAGTGCCGGAGGTGGGACTCGAACCCCCACACCCTGACGGATACGAGTTCTTGAATCCGGCGCTTCTGCGTACTCTGACGCTGTCAGCTCCATGAATCGCCTGTAGAGACGCAACGTCGCTTGATGCTCTCCGCTTTCCCAGTCGCGCACCGTGCTCTCGTCAACTCCAAGCAGAGTGGCTAGCTGACGCTGAGTGAGACCTCTCGTCCATCTGAGCTTCCATACTTCCTGTCCGAAGCTCGCCGGGTCAGGCAAAGGGTCGAAGCCCAGGAAGTCGATGATCCGCGGCCCGTACCGCACTCGCGGTGTGGTTTCTCCCAACTCCCAGTTCATGAGCGTCCAGGCTGAGATCTCCATCTCCTGAGCAACGTCTTTCTGGCGCAACCCTAGCTCCGCCCTACGCTTCCTGAGGTGCTCGCCAACCCCATTCCGGCTCTGTGGATAGCCAGCTACCGGCCTCGGGGCCTCTATCATCAACTGGCAAATGGGCAACGAACCGTCATGGGCCGATTGCTGCCAGCAACTGGAAGCAATCGGGAAGGAGAGACTCAGCCCATACCGCGTGTTCGGGCTCTCTCGGATGTCGCAGACTCCACCAGGGGCGCATTCGTTTCGACCGCGCGAGCCAAGGGCGTTCAGTTGCCGCGGTGCGGATTCGCTAGTGGGGAATGGGTGTAGTCGACGAGGCGAGCGTTCTCGAGGAAGCGAGCGATCACCATCCGATGTCGCCGGCAGAGTCTCCATCGGTAGGCGGTGCCGGATTTGGTCGCGATGATGTAGTCCCAGGGTTTGGTGGAAGCGCCACATGAGGCGCATCGTCGAGGCGACGTATCCAGTTCCTGTCGATCCATTCGCAGGTCGCGGTATTTCGAGATGTGCGCGAGCTTGGTCGTTCTTTCTTTTGCCATATAACTACATTGTAGTTATATAATGTGAATCGTCAAATTTGCACCGCCGCCGACGCTTGACGGCAGGCCTATGATCTCGGTGCTACCGTGGATGCATGGACGCACTGGGATTCCTGATGGCAGCCGCAGCTCTTGCGATGCAGGCCTGGGACTTCTTCGTCCTTGGTCGAGAAAAAAGCCCTGGTGTCCTTACCTACTGAGCCAGTAAGCACTAGCGCCCTGGGACGTCCGAATCCGGTGTCGGGCGGTCAACTTGACCGTACCCAACATCGATTGTGAGCATCCGACGAATCGGCTGCTTCGCCTGATTCCAGGCGGCTTGGCAGGAGGCACCGCTCCCTGAGAAGCAGCCTATTGTGGCGTGCCTTCTCATGAGCGCGAAACCACTTCCAATATGCTCCGGACCACCCTGTCGATGCCTCCTTCCGTACCGGCTGCCAATCGATCCGCAAGGATCGGCGAGTACCTGGCTACAGCCTCCCTGTCCACACCGTGCCAGACGGGAAGTACGGCTTTATTTCCCGAAGAGGTCTCGCGCGCGACAAGGCCAGCGAGTTCTCGCTCTGGCCACGTTTTCTGGAAGAACGCCTCACTCAGGATCACGACCCCGAAACGACATCGCGCCAAGCCGTCGTCGATCTTTCTCAGCAGGCTATCGCCCAGGGTGAGTTCAGTTTCGTCGAACCATACATCTAGGCCATGCTCGAGCAGCCCTTCGTAGAGCGGACGAGCCGCGGAGTCCTTGTCCTCTGACGCATAGGAGATGAAGACATCGGGCCTTGTCACCGTTGCATCGGCTAGAGAGCCGTCGCGTGGCAGGGTGATCTCGGAGACACCGGAATAGGGCGCGCCTCCAATGTGGCTGAGACGAGATCGGAGCACCGGGTCGTGAGCGCGCATCTCGCCAATCATCCGGACGGTGTGTTCCAGATCATTGACGTCTAGGCATGCCCACTCGGCTTCGGTTGGTATCTCGTTTTCTGGGAAAGAAGCAACCGGGAGCCAGAGCCTCTCCGAGAACTCCTCAGCCTGCGTCCACAGTCGTCTGTACCCCTCGCGGTGGCTATAGAGGAGCAGCCGGCGATTTACCTTGAGGGCGTTGGGGAGAGAGCCGTAGTAGGGAGATGACCACCAAGGGACCGGCGGCTCGTCTGTCGGAAGCAGAATCACCGGGCGAACGGCCCGGTGCTCATAGCAGATGGTGCGCCCGGAACTCGTGACGCGAGGATCCCCATGGTAAGCGCAATAGCTCTCTAGCAGATCAACCAAGAGCCCCGACACGGGGCTGGTCAATTCATACTCAAGGCAGCTGAAGGAATCTTGGACCCACAACGCCCAACCCGGTGGCGCCTCCAATCGATCGAAGATCGGGAGCCTCGCAACCAGGATCGTCTGATCTCGCTCGACCCAGTCTCCGATAGCAGCAGAGAGTTCGACGATCGGCAGTTGCGCCAACAACTTCGGGACACCAAGATCTGTCAGATCCGGTGCGGCCAAGACGGTGGTCCCGAAGCGTATGCCATCCGGAACCTGGTCATGTTCGGCCGTCCGATCATAGTAGGCGTGTCTCAAAGCCGTGACCGTGATCTCATTGGCCGCTGTCCTGTCAGATCGATGCTCGCGCCCGACACGGCGAACGTGGTTCCATCGCTCGTCGCATGCGACGAGCATGTGGTGCTACGGGGGAAACTGGCGGATCGGCGGTTTTGCGAAGGTAGATCGCAAGAAACCGGTGGGGTGCAGTTTGAAGGTACGCTCGCAGGCGAGACGCGCTGGCGCTGCGGTCGTAGTTTCCTGCTCGAGAAGCTTCGTGTCTGGTGCCCTTGCGAGGGTCCGATACCTCTGAGATCGGGCAACACGCGGCGCTGCCGCTCAAGGGGGGCAACGCGCTGCGCTAGACGTTCTAGAGCGTGCTTTCCAACCGGCCACAGTTGCTCGGGAACGGCACTGTCAAGTTAGCTGGCAGGCTGGCAGAGTTCGCCAAATGAGCAACGATCGGCTGCGCTACCACTTGGTTCTTGGACGAGGTCTTCGTCACGATCCGTGGACAAAGGCACTGCCTCTGGCGTGCTGTTGATCAAGACGGCGACGTGATCGACATCCTGGCCCAGCGCCGCCGGAACGCCAGCGCTGCCAGGCGATTCCTCCGCAAGCTGTTGAAAGGGCAGGGGATCGAGCCTCGATGGCTAGTCACCGACAAGCTTCGCAGCTACGATCCGCGCACCGAGCCGTGATGCCCTCGGTCGAGCATCTCACCGCGCGCTACGCGAACAATCGAGCAGAGGTCTCTCATCAGCCGACGCGACAACGGGAGCGGCAGATGAGGCGGTTCAAGTCAGCGGGTCAGGCTCAATGTTTCTTGTCCGTACACGCCGTCGTCCGGAATCTCTTCAACCTGAGCCGGCACCGACTACGATCCGCGGACTATCGGTTGCTTCGAGCGAGCGCTTTCAGGACCTGGAGAAAGTTCGTCACCGCCTAGCGCGGAGTCGGTTGAAGGGCGCAGTCCGCCGGAATCCGGGCTCGCTTCGTTAGCTGGACAGCACCGTCCCGCGTACTAACGCGACGGCGGTTCCTGCAGCAGCAGCCACGTTGTCTAGCTCTACTATCGGTTCGGCTCGAGCCTCCGAGATGTCGAAGACCTCCTGGCGGAGCGCCGGATCATCGTCTCGCACTAGGCGACCCCACCGTGGTGCGCGAAGTTCGGTCCGGACTACGCCCGGAGACTCCGCCGTCGGGAAGATCCCCAACTGGCCGGCTGTCAGAACACCGTGCAGCCGCCTCGACGCGACGTTTGGCTTCAGTGCGTCAGCGAAACACTGCGATACGGAACCACGTCCTAGTCCAAGTCCGAGAACCACAACGGACAGCGTGGCTAGCGCGACACCGACCACGGCGGACGCAGCTGGTGTCGCGAGAACCGCAGCACCGGTCAGCGTGGTTCCGCCCTCGTAGCCGCAGACGGAGCACGCCTCGTCTTCTGGACGACACAGTGCCCGTTGGGTAACCCAACGGGCACTGTGCGGCACCGCGATCTCTCGTGAGGCGGCTAGCCGAACTGGACGTTCTCGATGCTCGGACCGGAGATCGCATCGACGCGGCCATAGATCTCATGGATCTCGAAGCCCGGATGGACGGGTCGCCAGCCGCCGCACGTCGGACAATAGCCGCATCTCAGACACGGCGCGTCTGCAGTTGTCGTGGATGTTGAGCACATGGCGGATTCTCCTTGGCCCGCCGCGGGACACCGAGATCGATCCGGCAGCGGGCCCCAGGTTGTTTCAGTGGTTCGTGCGGAGCGCCTGCCGACCCAGGGTGTGGGCCAGGTCGTCCTCTGCTTTCACTCGAGTCTTGATTGCGCGCCAGTCGTACGGATCGCAGGGCATGTTCCCGTTCAGCTTCTGTTGGTCCGCCTGGCGCTGGAGTCCCTGGAGAATCAGCGTGGTGTTCGAGGTCATCTCTCGTCTCCTCCTTGATGGTCTACGCGACAGCGTGCGTGGAGTGCCTAGAGGTCCACTTCGTAGCCGCTCTTGGTTTGCAGGACGAGATCTAGCTGACTGTCCTGGGTGGGGACGTATTCGATGGCCGCGACCTGTAGACCTTGATCCCAGACCTGTTGGTTGCCGATCGATTCGGCAGGATGTAGCCCGGGCTTCTTGGGCTGGTGGAAGTCCCCAAGAACACGATTTGTGTTGAACGTACTCACGTCGCACCTCCTGTGCTTCATTGCGGCCGAGAAACGCCTCGGACCGGATATTTCAGTGACCCTAGGCCCGACGAAGAGATTCGCAGAGTGCGTTCCCTCAGTTTCCTCTTAGTTCCCATTCCCCATGCAATCGGCTATGCTCGGCCGCATCGAGGATCCCCAGGTCAGGGTGCCGTTCCATCGCCAGCAACAACGAAGATCAGCTCCACGGGTGGCGCTGTATCGCCGAACGCGTAGGCGTCGTGCCTCGGACAGCTAGGAAGTACTGGCGCGAGCGCAATCTGCCCGTCTCGCAGGCGCCGAACGGACGGGTTTCCGCTGTTGGAGCGGAGCTCGACGAATGGCTAGATGACTTCCGCCAGAGCGGCGGGCCGCGACGGAAGCCCGCTCCGGCAGTCCTCGAGGATGCAATCAGAGCCTCGTTGAGTCCTGCGGTTGTGGATCTTCAGGATGCCTTGGGTTCGACGATCCAGGCGATCGACGGACTTGTTCTCGTGCACCCGAAGATCGGACGAGGGCTCCCTCCGTCCAGGCTGCGCGTCTTTCCACCTAACGCGTGCGGTCGCGATTCTGTTTACGCGGACCTCCCAGCCTTGGAATCGCCATTCTCGGAGGCGGCAAGCAGACACCTCCCGGTAGCGAAGGAAAAGCACCCCGGGAAGAGTCGCAACAAGGTGTTCTTGGCAGGCTACGAGAGCTATGTACACGACCACGGCGCCTTGGTGCTGCACCCGGGCCGAACTGACTACCTGAGGACTCGGGCTCTGGAGGAGGCATTCGACAACGGCGAGTTCACAGAGGCCTATGTGAACGGCGAATTGGAAATCCTCACCGACCTGCCAGGACTAGTTGCTGTTGTCGGCGCAATAGTCACCTCTGATGAACACCTGATCCTGGCCCAACGTCGCGACTCGGAAGGCTGGGGATCACTCTGCTACTCGATGAGCTTCGAGGAAGGCTGGGAGCCCGGGCTGGATGCCGAGCCCGTCGACGTGGTTCGGCGCGGGCTGAGCGAAGAGTTCCACCTGGACGAGGATCATGGAGTCGTGATCGATGACAGTCGTATCCAACTTCTGGGGATCGGGCGCGAGTGGGGCGAGTTTTGGAATACCGTGTTGGCCTACATCGTGCACGTGCCATGCGACGCTGGATTCGTCCTACGCTCGTGGGGCGGAATGCTTGACGGTCCCGTGGATCACCGGGAGCACAAAGGACTTGCCGCGGTGAGTCTCAGGCGAAACTGGCACCAGTTGTTGGAACTAGCAGATCGAGGCAGCACGGTCACCGAGTCTTGGCTAGCGAGGGTCAATGCATCGAGAGCAGGACACCTCAGCCGCGGTGAGATTCACCCGACCCACGGGAGGGCGCGACTCCTATGGGCCTTGAACGCTTTCCCTCCGCTCGGGCGTTCGTAGGGGCACTGTCAAGTTGACGAAGACGGGGTCGCTCGCCACCAAGGTATTGGGGCTCGGCGCCTGTGCGAACACGACATACTGTGTTGTGTTCGACACCTTGCGCTACCTTGCCAGTGCCTTCCTCAGGCGCTCACCAACCCCATTCCGACTCTGTGGATAGCCAAATACTGGCCTCCGAGCCCCGATCATCAACTGACAAAAAGGCAACGCCCTCCCCGGGGGGCAAGTCGCTGTCACGAGTTGGAAGAGAGCCGGGATCGGCTGTCACCGGCCGGCCCGAGAAGCCTCCCGAGAGATCTGGCGGCCGACCGACCGCGCGCTAGGCGAGAGCGCCAAAGCATCGGTCTCTAGGTCTCAAAGCCCTGACCATTCGCTTCGGAAAACAGCCGCCCGATCGGTTACTACCAGGAAGAGTAGTGCGATTCCGCGCACAACTCGCCGGGAACCGGGAGCAAGAATCGGATGACGTACGATATTGGTGAGAAACCTGGGAAGGGCCGCTACTGCTGCACAAAGTGCGATTGGTCCGTGCGCCTCGATGATGATAGTGATCGACTGCCGCCTTGTGGCAACTGCGGGGCCGGACAGAAGACGAAGTATCGTCGGTGCTAGCTGGCAGGATGATGTCGGCCTGAGCGTGGCTGGCGCGACGCATCGGATTTGTCCGGCGGGAGGTCCGATGACCGGCGTCCTGTCCCAGTAAGCTTGCGCTCCTCCGACTCAGCGTCGGCCTCTCGACTAGGGTTCGATCTCGGAGGTGAGTGGCCTGGCGCCGCGTCGGATCTTGTGTCGTCTACATCTCCATAGATAATCGCTCGATAGTTCCCATGTGTTGGGCTAGACCCGACTTAGCGGCCAAAAAAAAGAGCAGACGCGTTGAGCTGATCTATTTCGCGGCTCGGGATGTGGGCCAGTTCAGCTCGCCAAGTCGGATAGAGTCCGAGCTAGCCGTGAACTGCCGTGCTTGGACGCATAACTAAGGATTATCAGGCCCTATGTCATCTGGTTCTGACCGGCAGACCGCGAAACACTACCGAACCCAAACGGGCGTGATCCGTGAGATACCGTCAGCCGTTGCGGTTCAGATGAGGAGACTCGAAAGAACCGATCGCGAAGACACGACACGCGACGTGCCGTTCGCGGAGCGTCTTCGACAGATCCCTCGCGAGACCGGCCGCTTCTTGGCAATCGTGGCCGGTGGAGCCCCCGCGGGCCACTGGGTGGAGGTCGGCACGAGCGGCGGGTACTCCGCATTGTGGCTAGGGATGGCATGTCTGCAGCGCGGTGCTCAGCTGACAACCATCGAGAACGACGCCGCGAAGCTCGCACGTGCGAATGAGACGGTTCGGGCGGCCGAACTGACTTCTTGTGTTGAGGTGCGAGCTGGCGACGCCCGCGAAGTGGTCGGGTCGATCCGTCCGATCTCCCTGATTTTCATTGACTGCATCAGCGAAGCGTACTGTGAGGTGTTGGACGCGGCGCTGCCCAACATGCCGCCAGGGGCGATACTGCTTGCCGACAATGCGACGAGCCATTCTGACGAACTTGAAGACTTCGTCCGACGTCTGGCAGATGACGACGAGATCGATTGGGTAGTCGTTCCCGTTGGTAAGGGCGTCTTCTACGGGCGCAAGCGCTTCGCCTAGTCTCTGTAGAATAGTCCTGGACGGAATCCGATACTGCGACTTCGGTAGTGGGCCCAGTCGCAATGATCGTTGTCGATGCGAAGATCGTCGGCAAGGTGGTACCAGGAGCCACCGCATAGGTTCCTGAGCCCTACGCGAACCTCGTCCAGCGTCCCGTCCTTCAGTGCAGCCTCATCGAGGCACCATTCCCATACGTTTCCCGCCATGTCCTCGCAGCCGCTCGGGCTCCGGCCAGTCGCGGAGCAACCGACTGGTGCGGGCCATAGCAGCCCCGTCGAATGGTAGACGCAGCGGTCTTCATCCAGACTGTCACCCCACGGAAAAGTCCTCTCTTCAAGTGAGGCTCCCGGTTGAAAGGCGTCAGGGTGAGAATCCCTGCCGAGGCCCGTTGAGGCCTGGCGAATTCTTGGCTCCGGACTGCCCGCCGGTCCTCCTCGCGCTGCTCTTCGCCACTCGTGCGACCGTGGGAGTCGGATTTCGTGCGAGGCATCGATAGCCCCTTTGGCCTCGAGCCGCTCGGTGAGCCAGCGACAGAACGCCATTGCTTCGAACCAGCACACTCCGACCACCGGCTGGCTCGGGAGATCGAAGTCCGGCCCGAATCGAAGCGGCGTCGGCACCGAGGTCTCTCCCCATTGATCCAGGATGCTTCCGTCGGGTTGCCACACCCCGGCGCGCGCGGCATCTTGCCAGTACCCCGGCATTCGGTAGCCGCCTTCGTCGACGAAGATCCGATAATGCGAGTTGGTCACTGGGAACCTAGCGAGCCAGTAGGTCCCAGCAGTCTCAAGGACTCGAGAGGGCGCGACCTGCGAATAGAAATCCCCCCCCCAGCACCTCGCAGAACTCCATATCGTCCGGCTCGAGAATCGATCGCCTTGTTTCTCCCAGTCGCGCCAGCGATCGGGCGGCATCGATGCGCTCGCGGATCGGGAGCTCTCCACCGGTTGAGATAGCAACCTGCCACGCTCTGATGATGTCCATGAAGCGACGTCGTCGCTCTGGAACGGCTTGAACGCGGAGATTCTCCGCCAGTGTCTGCCCCGCGAGAAACGCTCCCCAGAAATCTGCCGAACTGACGCCCTCTTCTCCTGGAGCCTTCCAGCAAAGCGCCTCCGCCAGTTGCCAGGCATTGGCCGCCGAGCCGCGAGTGCTCTTGGCGCTGGCGAGAAGTGTCACTTCGCGCCATCGCTCCGGATCGGCCCTCGCGAGGTCAGCTAACTCGTCGGGGAAGTTCTCGTCAGTGAGGTGGCATGCAGCCAAATATTCTTGAAACGTCCGATGCGGGAAGCTATATACACCCTCTCCAGGGGAGACCAGGAGTCCAGCCCGATCTCGTAAGTAGGCCCCGATCTGCGCTGGATTCGTCTCCGGGTTCTCGCTGAGACGGTAGAGGCCGTGGACCAGATCGCTCTCAGCCACTTCGGCAGTCCCGTGCAGGTTGGGCTGCGTCTGATGAGCCCGGCGAGCGAGCTCGTTGAGGAAGTAGCGTACCCGTTCATGGTCAACCTTGAGCCACTGAACGAGGCTGACCTGCTGGATGATCGGCTCGCCACCGGGGCCGAGCACGATACGTTGCTGCTCCCATAGGTCGAGGAGCAGATCGACAGCCTCATGATAGAGAGTCTCTCTGCGTTCCGGCAGGGTGCCGCCGCGCCACGCGTGCAGGCTGGCCATTAGCGTCAAAAGCAATGGCCGCTCCGCCAATTCGCGTAGCCGTGGGTTGGTGCGGACATCCATCGCTAGCTGGTGTGCCCGGCTACTTGCTTCCTCGCGGGTCAGACCCTTCGCGGGCGCAATGCTCTGGTACCAAGCCTCCGAGAACTCTGCTACTTGTTCGGCATCAAACCCGGCCAGGGCGCCGTCAACAAAGCCACCGAGCCGCCACGCTCGGTTCTTGTAGGCGTAGGGTCGACTCGTCACGATGACCCGACACTTCTTGAATGTGGCCGCAAGATCTTCGATTGCTTCCAGGAGGCTCGCGCGATGACGGTTGGGCTCCGGCACCTCATCGAGTCCATCTATCAGGATAACGCCGCCACGTTGGAGCAACTCGCTTCGCAGCGGGCCCGCGAAGTCGCCGAGAGCACTCGATCGCAACTGCGCCTCGATGAACTCCCAGATCTGGTTGGCCTCGCCCCGCGTCTTGCCAGCGAGCAAGCCGGAGGCCGCGAGATCACGCAGGACGATTCGAACCGGTATCGGTTTGCGAGCTACCCAGCTGTCATCGGCCGTCTCCGCCCGCCCCGCACTGCGTAGGAGGAGCTTTGCGTTCTCCTTCTCCCGTCCGAGGCTCTCACCCGCTAGACAGAGAGCGAGGAAGTTGACCAGCGTGCTCTTCCCGCTGCCGGGGTCGCCAAGAATCACGGCTCGCCGATGCTGATCGACGAAATCGAGCACCGAACGTCTCTCGGTGCTGGCCGAGCCGACCACCCGGAGACCGGTGTACGTGGTGTCGAGCTTCAGCCGTGACAGTTTGTCTTCACGAGTCGCGACTGCCGGATCGATTCCGTCAAGGGTCAGGAAGCCCGCAGTATCCAGCAGCTTGCCTAGGTACCCTTCCCGCAGCGCGCCGGTTGCCGCGCCGCCAGGCTCACGCGCCTCCATCGCCCGAACGGACTCGAGTAGTTCGCCCTGCAGTCGGCTCTGCAGAACGAGGTTCTGGCCCGCGATCTCAGGTGCCAGCGCAGGTTCCTGGGACGCGACCGCGACGAAGGCCACCTCGAAAGCCTCGTAGAGTCGCAGGACATCTAGGTCGGGGAAGTCCGCCAGGGTCAGTTCGAGGCGAGCAGCGCGCTCAAGTAGCATATCGACATCCAGTCGCTTTCCGGCTAGCAGGCTTTGTAGCTGCGGACCGAACTCAGTTGGATCGAGCAGTTTCGCGAGGATGTCCTGAAGTAAGTGCTTCAGTTCCGCACTTGAGCCAATGCACGAGGTGGCGGCCGCGATGCCGGCGGCACAACTGCGCTCCAACGCCTCGACGCGTCCGCTACCGACGAGATTCCTTCTCGCCGTTCTTGTCAGGTCGCGGAGCGCGGCGCTCGCCAGGTCCACTGCCAAAGCGCCAAGGAAACTCTCGAACGTCCCACCGAGTGGAGTCATCTCGAACCCTTGGCCTCGATTGGGCCTGATAATCCTTAGTTATCCGTCCGAAGGGCCCATCCGCGCATGCGCGGACTATGGAGATGCCAGCCCTCTTCGGGGATGGCATACCTCTAGCGTCGCTTCAAGGTCTGCCTTGCTGACGTGCGTATACCTTTCGGTGGTAACCACAGATGCGTGCCCGAGGAACTCCTGTACGACCCTGAGGTTCGCTCCGTTGCGAAGGAGTAGTGTCGCGACGGTATGCCGCAGCATGTGTGGAGTTATCCGTCTCTCCAAACCGGCACTCCTACCGAGAGCGGCCACGACGCGACCGATACCCTGCTCGCTGAGTTGATCCCCGCGACGGCCCAGGAACACTGCAGGGGCCACCGTCGCGCATTCCCTGCGAAGGATCATGTGTTCGTTCAACGCGGTGACGGTTCGAACGTCGGTCAAAACCGCGAGTCTCTCTCTGGCTCCCTTCCCGCGAATCCGGAGTGTCGAGTGGTCGACAACGTCCTCCATGCGCAACCTGGCGGCCTCCCCGACGCGGATTCCGGTCCCGAACATGACTTCGACGAGTGCACGGTTCCGTATGGCCAGTTCCCGCCGCCATTGGCGGTGTTGAGTTCTGGCCGCGCGGTCCGCGGCCAGGAGTAGCGCACGCATTTCATTCGCGCGAAGTGTTCGGACGAGTTTTCTTGATCTTCCTAGGTCGAGCCGAGTGTGTCGGAGCGGCGAACTCGGCAAGGCGTTCCGTCTGACCCAGTAGTTGAAAAAGACTCCGAGGACGGCGAACTTCCTCTTGAGCGTCGCCGGCTCGAGCCCGCGCGACTTGAGCTCAGTTGCCCAGCCTTCGACTTCGTCCGCGCCGACTGCGTCGAGCGGTGTGTGGTTCCCCGTGTGAGCGCAGAATTGCGCTAGATCTGTTTGGTAGGCACGCCTCGTTCGATCGCTTAGGTCACATGTGAGCGAGTAGCGGTTCACGAACTGCGTGACGCAGTGGCCGAGTTCCATTTGAGCGACTCCAGTTCTCACAGCCCCATCGGAGCGTCGCGGACGTTCCGTTGTCCGGCCAGCTGCCGAGAATCCGCGAGCGGAGTTTCCTGGCCAGGTGGGGCCAGACGGAGACCGGGCTCCCGTTAGGGGATGGCTTTGGCGGCGATAGACGACGTGTCTTGCCGGCCCCGGTCTTCAATTGCGCCGCTCTCGAGCCGAGACGGACTGCTATGGCGCGCAGTCGACCGGGACGGCGATGTGCGACATCTTGGTCCAACGTCAAAGAAACGCCCACGCCGCCACGCGATTCTTCCGGAAGCTGTTGAAAGGGAACTGTCAAGTTGACCATTCGCCTGGCAGATTGCGGTGATGGTCAACCACACGCGTCGCTACCACGGGCATCGGTTTCCTCCGGAGATCATCAGCCACGCCGTGTGGCTCTATCACCGGTTCGGCTTGAGCCTCCGAGACGTCGAGGATCTCCTGGCGAAGCGGGGAATCATCGTCTCGCATGAGTCGATCCGACTCTGGTGCGCGAAGTTCGGTCCGGACTACGCCCCGAGGCACCGCCGGAGGCAAGGGCGACTCGGAGACACCTGGTTCTTGTACGAGGTCTTCGTCACGATCCGTGGACAGAGGCACTGCCTCTGGCGTGCTGTTGATCAAGACGGCGACGTGATTGACATTCTGGTCCAAGGCCGGCGAGACGCGAGCGCCGCCAAGCGTTTCTTCCGGAAGCTGTTGAAGGGGCAGGGGAGTGAACCGCGTTGGTTGATCACCGACAAACTTCCAAGCTACGGGGCCGCGCGCCGGAGCGTGATGCCCTCGGTGGAGCACATCACCGAGCGCTACGCGAACAATCGGGCAGAGTCTCACATCAGCTGCCACGGCAGCGTGAACGGCAGATGCGCAAGTTCAAGTCCGCGGCTCACGCACAACGGTTTCTGTCCGTGCACGGTGTCGTCCGGAATCTCTTCAACCTGAGCCGGCACCGACTACGATCCGCGGACTATCGGTTGCTTCGAGGGAGCGCCTTCAGGACCTGGAGAGAGATAGTCACCGCCTAGCGCAGAGTCGTTGAAGGGCGCAGTCCGCCGGAATCCGCGCTCGCTTCGTTAACTTGACAGCACCAGCGCCCGGCCGACCATCTGCAAGCCACTCCATCATCGCCACCGGAGGGACTCGAATCCACGCAGGATTCCTCCTACGGGATCTTGAATCCGCCTTGTCGTGGTCGTGGGCGGGTTATTTGCCGAGACGCCTCGCAAAAACCCGATCGGAGCGATTCTCTCATATAGAGAGGACACGCTCGGGTAGTACGACCATCGAAACGATCACCGGAGAGCGCCTAGTGAGATTCCACGCCGCCGTTCTACTACTGCTGCTCACGACGCCCGGCGCCGTAGCTCAGGAGATCCCGGAGAGAACAGCCCTTCGCGTTACCGCAGACGACGGGGCCGAGATCGACATCGAATTCAGCCACGAAACGCTGTACGACCCGGAGGCATCGACGCTGTTTGCTCAGCCGACGATGGCGGCGGTTGGAGACGGAGGACGAATCTTCATCAGCGACTTCCAAGACAAGCACGTCGCCGCACTCCACCCGGATGGCCGAGAGGACTTCATTATCGGCGGGCCAGGGCAGGGGCCTGGAGAGTTTGAAGACGCGTGGGCCGTTGCTGTTGTACCGGGGGGCGATCTCTATGTCTGGGACCGGTGGACTCAACAAGTGCACCGATTTAGCCAGGAAGGCGACTACCGGCACAGTCTAGCTATGCCCACCGAGATTTCTGGAATCGATCCCAAGAGCTTCGTCGGGCTGGGACCACAAAAGCTCTTGGTGGCGGGTGTCGTCCCCAAGGCAGCCAACGACGGCTACGCAGTGCACCTTCTCGATCTCCACACCGTCGAGCCCGGTCGGCAGGAGTTCCGCCTGCGCGGACAGCTGGCCGCGACCATGCCCGTCTCTCCGCTCATCTACCAGTTTGTTTCGGGAGGGACAGCCTATCTCGACGTGGATGGGGCAATTCCCTATGCGCAAGGTTCGCCGTACATGTTGTCTAGGTATTCGCCGACGGGCGAGTTGGACTGGCGCTTGGAGCACCCGGAGACATTCCCGCATTGGAGTGAGTTCTCCACCGTAACGCCGGAGGGGGGGGGGTGCGGCCAGGCGTGCATGATTTCATCCGGGGCATCTGGCCGATTCGCGAAGGCCTTTACATGGTTCAAATCCTTACCCCGACCATGGAGTTCCTCGCGTGGCAGCAGGGGGGACGGGAAGGTGCCGCCCCCCCCCCCCCCCCCCCCCCCCCCCGCCGCCCGCCCGCCCCCGCCGCCCCCACCCCCGGAGGTTCATTCCAAACTTGAGGCTGCTGGCGCAGTCCTACTCGGAAAAACCAACACGCCGCCGCTCCTGGCAGACTGGCAGAGCTACAACTCCGTGTTTGGTACTACGGGCAATCCGTACGACGTGCAGCGCACAGCTGGGGGCTCCTCTGGGGGCTCCGCTGCCTCAGTCGCCGCAGGTTTCGCCGCGTTCGACATTGGCAGCGACATAGGAGGTTCCATCCGGGTCCCAGCGTCATTCTGCGGTATATGGGGACACAAAATCACGTTCGGTATCATCAGCCCCGAGGGCCACAACTTGAAAGGCTTTTTAGGGCCGGGGAGCGACATGGCCGTCCAAGGCCCGCTGGCGCAGTCTGCTGAAGATCTGGAGCTCCTCCTCACAGTTCTAGCAGGAGTGCACTCGCTCGAAAGCAAAGGCCTACGGGTCGAGCT
>WLWG01000365.1_pt1 | contig 47169 bp, 45 predicted proteins | sample 6712871 | NCBI WGS metagenome assembly WLWG01 (sample SAMN12718693, study PRJNA515312) | sponge metagenome | isolation source: marine sponge | host: Mycale hentscheli | place: New Zealand: South Island, Marlborough, Capsize Point | collected 2003-05-01
CAATACTTGCCACTAATCAAGGATCTGTCAGACGAGGAGCTGCATCAGTTAACATTAACATTGATCACCCCGATTTCGAAGAGTGGCTCGAAATACGTGAACCTAAAGGAGATGTCAACAGACAATCCCTTAACTTACATCAATGCGCGGTTGTCGGCGATAAGTTTATGCGACGACTTGTTAGCGGAGACGGAGAAGCTAGAAAACGTTGGGGAAAATTACTTCAAAAGCGTAAAGCTACTGGAGAACCTTACATCTTATTTAAGGGGAATACAAACAAGCAAAATCCAGCGGCTTACAAAGACAACGCTTTAAAAGTCCATATGACAAATATATGTAGTGAAATTACATTACATACAGATGAAAATCATTCATTCGTTTGTTGTCTGTCTAGCTTAAACCTAGCTAAGTACGACGAATGGAAAAATACAAATATCATTTATGACTCAATATGGTTTTTAGATGGTGTGTTAGAAGAATTTATACAAAGAGCTAAATACAGAAAAGGATTTGAAAACTCTGTAAGGTTTGCTGAAAAAGGCAGAGCATTAGGTCTTGGTGTACTTGGATGGCACACATATCTACAAGAAAAAGGTTTACCATTTGAGGGTTTATTATCACAATATGAAACTAGAAGAATTTTTAGTCAAATCAAAATCGAATCTGAAAGAGCTAGTATGGCTCTTGCTGATGTTTATGGAGAACCTCTTTGGTGTGTCGGTACTGGCTTTCGTAATACCCATTTACGCGCTATTGCTCCCACTGTTAGTAATTCTAAACTTTCTGGAAATATTTCTCCCGGGATTGAACCCTGGGCGGCTAATGTATTTACGGAACAGTCAGCTAAAGGAACGTTTATTAGGAAGAATCCTACGTTGGTTAAGGTTTTGGAAAAAGCCGGAATCAACACCAAAAAAACGTGGGATAAAATCTTAGCAGACGGTGGATCTGTACAAGATATAAAACAACTTGATGATGAAACAAAAGATGTATTTAAAACATTTAAAGAAATTAATCAATTAGAGTTAGTTAGGCAAGCGGGTATAAGACAGCAGTATATAGATCAAAGCGTAAGTTTAAATCTAGCATTTCCAGCTGTAGCAAATCCTAAATGGATAAATCAAGTACATTTAGATGCCTGGAAAAAAGGAATTAAAACCTTATACTACATGAGAACAGAATCAGTGCTACGTGGTGATATAGCAGCTAAAGCTATGGAAGACTGCGTTGCTTGTGACGGATAATAAAAAAGGGGAACTCGATTGAGCTCCCCTTTAGTTACAGGATCTTCGGGTATGGTACGCCCGTTATATTTGATCCTTAACAATTCCATCTACGTCTAGCAGCTCTACCTCTTTCACCATCCCAACCTTTGGATCTAGCACAAAACGATTTTCTTCTAGCAGCACGCTTACCTTTAGGATTTTTTTCAGTTACTGCGGTTTGTAAATTACTACCAGGGTTTTTCTTTTTATATTCTTTAACTCCTTTTTCTGTCATACCAGCACCTTCTTCAGTAGTTCTAAAATTTCTACCTTTACCTTTTGTAGTTTTACGAGGTTCATTAGATTTATTTACTGGGCTATCAAATGGCTTATCAATAGATTTATATTTTAATTCAGAGCCATCTTTATAAAACACTCTGTTTTCTAAAACTCCATCTTCTGGATCTACATTAACTTGATATTTAGGGCTATAAAAAGGTTCACCATATTTCCAAGCTTCACCTTGTAAACTATCTTTAGTTTTTTGATTAAGTTCTGGTGCTTTTTTAAGTTTTAATTCTTGTACGTTTCTAAAAGGACTTCCCATAATTATTTATTTTTTTCTACAACTTCCTTTACTAAATTCTTTAGTACCAGGTACTCTTTCATAACCGTCCCAACAATCAAGTGGACTTGCTATTTTCTTTGATTTTTTTTTCTTGATTCTTGGAGTTTTATCAGCTTCATAAGGTGATGAACGCTTCTTCATTGTAGTTCCATATAAAACAGAGGTTCTTAATCTATCAGGTTTTTCTTTTTTTGCAGGTTTTTTCTTTGCAAAAGGATCTACGTTTAAAGGAGAATTATCCCAGTTTTTACCTAAAAATTCATCATTACCTATATGATCTGCATCTTCTGGATATTCAAGATAGCTGGTACGTATTCTATCTTCTACTGGCTCATAAAAAACGCCTCCTTTATCCATTTTATATTCTGGATTATCTGGCCCACCATATCCTGCCACCCATTTATCTTTTGCGGCTTTAAATTTTGTATTTAAATTTTTCTTAGCTTCTGCATTACTAATACTTCCTAAATCTACAGCTTTTGCCCCAGAATAATCTATATCAAATTCATTTTTATTTAATGGAGAATGCGGCATATTAAATGTACCTATTTTATTCATAATTTTATCATTATGTTTAACTGCTTCTTTATTTCCAGTTGTTCCTGGGCTATTAATAGTTCTCATTTTAGCCCAACCTCCTGAGTGCATCATTTCAGAGTTACAGTGATTTAATGGTGTTTTCATATTGTTTTGTATTTAGTTTTGTTATATTCGTCTTTATAAGCCTTTAGACATCTATTTCTGTTATCTTCCTCTGAAACATATGATATGTGTATCCAATTAGGATTCATGTCCGTGCCGAACTCCCATATCATTTGATCAAAATTTAAGTTTTCTTTTATCCAGTGGTACATTTCCGCATTTGTTTTATACCCATACACATCGTCAATATCAATTGCTTGACCTTTACAATGTTGACTAGAAGCAACGCCTCCAATAGCCGTGTTAAGTTCTGGAGATCTAAAAAAAGAATTAACTTTTATTGATCCACCAACCCACTCTCTTAATGGTTGAAATACTTTTTCAGCTAACACTTTCATGTTTTCTACTTGTGTAGGATTAGGTGTATTATCTATGCACTTACGCTTAGCTGTGTTTGAATGTATTGCTTCCGCATAAGTAATATTTTTACTTATATTTTCCATATTATTCTATTTCGCTAAATACCGCGTAGACTTTCACTTTGCCATTAGCTATTAAAACTTTATTTTCTTTAATAATCTCTACAGGTGAAGGATGGTATTTAGGATTAGTACTGTTTAATTTTCTTTTTTTCATTTTTTAGGTGGCTTAGCCCATCTAGGTGTTTTACCTATATATCCTCTTTCGATGTTTCTCATTTGGGTAGCTCTATCAACAGTTGCGTTGCTTATTACATTCTTAGGATTAGCAGGAATAGCTTGTGGTCTACCCATAATATCCTTTGGTTTTGCAGGAGAACCAAACCTACTTTTAAAAGCATCGTTTATCATTTTTCTATCATATACTTTATTCCCCGTTATTAATGGTCTAAAGTTGCTTGTCTTTTTTGCAACTTTACCGCCCTTGGCAAGGTTAGCATATTGTTTAGCTGTATTAATAAAACCTCCAATTGCTTTTCCCGCACCTTGTAAAGCTCTTCCATATGGAAACATACCAATTCCGGTTGTAACAGCTGTTTTTAAACCTTTTCTTCCTTCAGATCTTTCATCTGGAGTCATTTTTATGTTTTCCTTAGGATTCATTACCTTAGGTTGTGCTGATGTTAAAAATTTATTATCACTCATAATTTAAAATTTACTTGCGTTATTTATTTCGTTTATTGATTCTTGTATTTCTTTTACACTCGCAGGTAACACAAGATCTAAACCCGCTTTGAATACTGTTTCTTTAATACCGTCTTTAAATATTATTAAAGTTGGTGCCATACGTACTCTATATTTTTTCTTTGCTTCAGGTGCTTTTGATATATCTACTCTATAATAAATTACATCTTTTAACTCTTGCCACTCAGCTAAACAATTTACTTCATTAAATTTAGCCCAAAACTCTACAATCACTGGTTTGCTTTTATCATCACCAAAAGCTTCATTAGTATTTATAGCTTGTTCAAAACTACTATCATCAATCCAATATTTATCAGGAACATCTTGTTGACTAAATGATAAAAATGGTATTAAAAATAAAATTATATATTTCATTATCTATTTTTTTGTATTTCATATATTCTTTCGTCAAGTTTATCTAACTTTTCTAAAATCATTTCTACGTCTTCTTGGGTATCCATAATTGTTTGACGAATCAATTCATCTTTTAGATCATATTCTATTCTATCAATAGTAGGTAAAGGTAATTCTTTAGCTTCAGCGATGTCAGACTGTAGTCCAAACCACATACCAGCTAATGTTATTACAAAACCCACTATCATTCCTATTGTTTTTAAATCTAATGTTACTTTAGTTTCTTCTCCTATTTGTGGTGCCTCCATTTCCTTTAGTTTGATTGTTATTTGTTGCTGGTCTGTTTATAGTTGTTGATGGTTTTACTATAGCAGGAGATGAATTGTTAGATCCTGATCCTGATTGACTTGAATTAGAGTTAGAATTACTAGGTCTATTATAAGGTCTTACAACTGGTGTGTTATTGTAAATATGATTATTATAATAGTAAGGTCTTGGATTCCAATAGCTATAATAGTATGGATAAGTGTGGTATATATTTTGATACACTCTAGGTCTTAATGAATTAACATCAAGTTGTATTGTATCACCTTCAGCTGTTACAGCTAAGACTTTTATCGTGTTTGATGGAGCTGGTTTAAACGATCCGCAACTAGCAAAGACCGCAAACGCCACCACATAAAGGGCAATTTTCCATATTTTCATTTTTTTATTTTAGTTTTTATAAATTTTTTACCTGTACTAGGCCTAATAGTATCTCTCGCTACTCTTACATTTGGGCGAAGAGCATTAGGCATAATTGTTGAATCAGAGGAAAATTTTGGATTTTTTCCACTCTGTAAAGATGGCGTTATTTCATCATCTCCTAATGTAGTTACGAATTGACCTTTGTCATCGCTTTGAACCTCACTAATATCTTGTATATTGTAATTTGTTCCTTGCGAATCAAAATCATCTTCACTTAATAAATCTCCTTTTTTATATTTTTTACCCATCTTATTTAAAGGACTTTTTGCTAAAAATGGACTTGCAAACTCACTACTCATAATTGTTTATTTTAATGTTATGTTCAGACCAACTGAACTGTTATATATTTTACTATCCCAAAACTTAGTGTACTCACCTTCTACAAATATTCCTATGCTTTTGCTAAGCTTCCAACCAAACTGAACTCCTGTTTGATAATCCTCCCATTGTTCTTTTTCAGCATCTTCTACTAATCCGCCGAGTCCCCAGTTATTTCTATTATGATAACTAAAAGCCTCGTCACCTTTTACGTAATTATGATATGGTAATAAGTAAGAACCATAAGCGTGTAGCCAAAAGTTATTTTTATAATGATAATAGTCAAAACCGACCACAGGTGATACAACACCAAAAGCATCTATAGTATCCCATATTTCATTATTATAACGATTCATAAGATCAGTAAATACTGTTTGCCTAAATTGTAAATCTGTATAAGCTACTGTTTCGCCTTGTTCGTTGTTCCAGTACCAATCAGAAACTGTTTCACCTGAATAATCGTCTTCATATGTATAATATATATCATCATATCCATAATAAAAACCAAGTGTATACCATGGGTTAACAGCATAACCGTCCTCATTAGTTTCATTTAACCATATTTCTACAGGATTATAACCATAAGGACGTTCATGAGTTCTATAAATGGCGCCTGCACTCAACGAAAACTTTTTTCCAATAGGTAATTTAGCTCTAACTTCAGCTGACTTATAATCAAAGTTAATTTTACCTTGTTTTCTACTTTCTACTTTAACAATATGGTATTTACCACTGTGTTTTAGAAAATATCGATGATTTTTGAAAACATCATCTCTGGATCTTTCTTTTTCATAATGAAATACATATTCAAAACCTTTAATAGCTGAATTAGGAGCTGTCATAGACACGTTAGATTCAGTACCATCGTAGTATTGCTTACCTTTTATTTCATAATCAAACCTTGCTATTTTTCTAACACCAAATCCATAGCGATAATCATGATCATAATAATCAGTTCCATCAACCACAACAGGAACGTCATACAAACTTCCATTAGGATTAGTTCTTACAAAATAGTTAGGAGTATTTTCTTTTGAATTTTTAATATCACCTGAAATATAAAAAGTACTATATTTAAAAAAATCTTTAAATAACTTTTTCTTTTCTTGTCCTGAAATATTAAATGTAATTAATAAACATAGTGTTAGTAAAATGTTTTTCATTATTAGCTTCTTTTTTTACGTTGTTTTCTTTTCTTTTTACGAGAATCCCAGTCTTTTTTTAACATAGTAGATACAATAACTATATTTTTACATGTATTAGTTTTAGTGATTTTTACTCTGTAATCCTCAATTTTTTCTACTTTAACCGTTACACATTTTTCTTGCGAGTTAGCTGTTAAACATAGGGATAAAAATAAGATTGTAATTAAATTTTTCATTTATTTGTATTTTTTAAACATTAATTTATATAGCAATTTGTTCCAAGCTTGCTGTAACTTGTCGATAAATAATTTTATTTTTTGTTTCATAGTTTATTTTTTAGGCATTAACCAATATTCAATATCACCTGTAGGTCTAACAACTTCAATATAGTCTACATTTAATTTACCAGGAGGTACACCTTTTGTCATAGGTCTTCTTTTGTATCCTTTGGCTTTCAATCTTGTAGCATCTTTTTTATACTTTATTTTTATTTCTTCATCTTCTCTTTCTTCATTAGCAAGAGTAGTTGTTGTTCCCCAATAAGGTAAATTAAGAGACCAACTTGAATAACCTACTAATAACGCAAATTTTTGCCATTGAGCCGTGTCCTTGTCTGACGCTTGTTTTAAATCCATCGCCATACGTAAAGCTCTATCTAATGGTATATTAACACCAGCTGATATAAGTTCAGCAAAAGCTAAATACGCTGGATTTTCTAAGCTAAATCCTCTACGTTTAATTTGATCTCTATTATATTTAAATGTTTTATGAATACTTCTTATTTTTCTAACTTTTGTATCTACTGACGGTGAAAAATCAAACATATTCCAGGCAAATTCATCAGAAAAACTAGGCAAACCATCTTCTCTTATGCTTATTTCTCTACCCATAGATATAAGAGTATCAACTAAAGCACCACCATATCCTAATCCTCTCAATAAAGAACTAAGCATTCCAAAACCTATATTTTCTGCTTTATCAGATACGGTTCTATCTTGTTCTTCTTCTTCATCAAACAACAATGTAAACAACGCTTGCTGTAACGCATTAAATATCATATTTTGCGCGGCGCCATAATAAAGTATTCTACTTACATTTTTCTTCCAATCTCCTCTACCTGCTAATAAATCTTGAGTAGATCTTTTTATTATTCTAGCATACTGCATTGGAGTGTTAGCATAGTTTAACACAACCCTACCAAGCCCACTAGCTTGCTGCATAGATATTCTATCAGCCCTACTTGATTGTTGACTTTCTTCTGCTACTTTATAAAAATCATTAAATGCTTTAGCATCAGCCTCAGATTTAGTATACACCTTACCTGTATCTATGTTTACTTGTTTTAGTAGGGAATTTACCCTATTTCTGTAAAAAGTTGCACCACCTGTTGCAATTGCTAAACTATCTGCTATTCTAGTAAATACAAAACCTTTATTTAATAAGTAAGCTATAGCTCCTTTTAAACCTCCTTTTTTTGATGCTTCTGCTATTTCTGATTCTGCTACATTTATTCTCATACCATTACGTCTTTGAAGTAAATAATCAGAATTTAATAAATACATTACATCTTTCCAGTATTGAGGTTGATTAGCAAAAGCTTTACCCGCAGCTACAATATTATTGTCTGACCAATTAATAAAATTAACACTAGATAATAATTGTAGTAAACCAGTTTTTCTATTTAAGAACATTGTTGTACCAACTGAATTATTAATCCAGTCCATTACGTTTTCAACTTGTTTACTTTCACTAACAGCTCTATTACTCCCGCGTTTCATTCTGCCAAGAATATTTTTTAAAGCTGTTATATAATTAGAACCATATAATGCCTCTAGTTTGTACATGTTAGAATCAGAAAATATAATATCTACATTTTGTTGCCACTCTTGCAAAGCTTCTTTTCTATAATTTTTTTGAATGTTACGTATTATATCTTGAGTAATACTACCAGCAACCCAACTATCTTGTGGAGCAGGATAACCTTTATCTTTTTGTATAAAAGCAATTTTCTCTGCAAACACCTTCATATCCGCATTGTTTTCAATAAGTTTTGTTAATTTATTTAAATCTCTTTTTGAAATACCAGGTATATCCATTTCTTGCATATTCCATATATAAACTCTTAATGCTTGAGAATAAGTAAAGTTACTATACCCTGCTTGATTATTTAAGTTGTCCGGTATATTATCTATACTTTTTCTTAAAGCATTGAAATCATTAGCTACACTTATCATTGAGCTAATAACAGCTTGCTCGCCTTTATGGTAGGGATCTATTAGATGATCTTGCAACCATATAAGAGCTCTATCTCCATTTTTTCCTTTAGGAAGCATTTTATATAATAAACCTAAAAAATCTTCAGCTGATGGAGGTATAAAGAATTCAAATCTATTTGCTTTTTTACCTTCTACTTGTGATCTTGCTTTAGAATATGTTTTAAACCACGCTTTACCACTTTGATTCTCAAGTATTTTATTAAAATTTTTATTTAAATCTACTTTTTTACTAGCTTTAGCTTGTTGTACTTTAGATTTAACATCTATTTGACCTAAAACATTTTTAACAGCTTGAACATTAGGTAAAGCATCGTCAGCAAAATAGAAATCATTATAACCATCTGCTGCTTTATCTACAACCCATAAGGCTTTAGCTTCAGGAGTTCCATTTTCTAAACCTGTTATATTTGATATAGGTAAATTTAATCCTATACCTTTTAAAAACTTTTGTATTGATTCAGCAGAAGCTTGTGGTCTTGCGGTTAACACAAATATATCACCACTACCAAACTTCTCTTGACGTTTTAACGCTAGATCAGCTAAAGGTCCTTTTCTTCCTTTTACAACTTTATTAAATTCATCAAAGTTAAAAGTAGCTCCTTCATTTTCTAGTACTTGAGATGATTCTGCAAACTGAGCTGGTGTTATTTTAAAAGTTTTACCATTTTGTGTCACAATAACTTTGCTATCACTAAACGCTAAAGTATCATCAAAATCAAAAACACTTATACCTTTAGTAGGTTTGTCTAACTTATTACCTTCTTGAATAGCTTTATCAGCTCTTGACATTGCTTGTATAGATTCTTCAGTAGTTCCATCAGCATTTATTAAATCAAATAATTGTTGTTTATTTATTTTAACTTTTTTACTAGATTTTTTATTTGTTTCATTAGCCGCGTATAATTCTTTGTTTGCTTGAACTAATCTTTCTTCTATAGGTATTGTTAATGCTTCTTCAGTTATTTTATTAACTATGTTAGTTCTATCGTTTCTAGAATCAACATTGTTATTAGTTCCTGTTAATTTTAAATCCATTAGATCCGCCAGCGTCTTCTTGTTTTTCAAATTCCATATGCTTCCTGGACCTTTTATAACATCTTTGTATCTAATAAACGAAGCTAAACCTTGATAAGCAGCTGTTTTTGTTCCATCTATTATACTTTTTATTAACTTGGAATAAGCAGGACCCATCTGCGAGGTTAATTTTAATGGTTTTAATTTATTATCAGTAGCTTCAGTTATAGCTGCTTGTGAAGCTGACGCATTAATTATCTTTTTTACAATAGGTAATTGGTCACTTAATATACCATACTCTACAAGTTTACCTAAATTATTAGCAACAAAAGTGTGTTCTTCTACGTACTTTTCATCAAAAGGCTTGTTAGTTTTTGGATCTACCTCTATATTACGCAAAGGCATTAGAAACCTAAATGGATGTGTTTGAGTGTTAGAAACATTACCTGTTAAAGTTTTAATATACCATGAAAAATTTGGATTACTTTTTAATTTATTTAATCCATCTATAAGTTTAAACATTGCTGGAAGTTTTCTATCTTGATCTGTGATAAAATTTTTACCCCTAACTTTATTCCAATCAACTCTTCGGCTTTTTCCATTTTCAGTTTTTGTATACTTATCACGTGTAATTTTTGGAGTAGAGTTTTTGTCTTCTTTAAACTCAGGAACCTGTTCATTAAAAGTAGATTCAACACCATATAAACCTAAATTACCTTTTCGAGAACCAGTAGTGGTTCCACCTTCAACAGCTTTTTTACTAGTTCCACCTACTGCAAATTGATTTGTAGACATATCAAGTAATAACTGTCTTATCATTGGTCTATCTTTTTTAGGAAAACTTTTAATAAGTTCTATTGTCATTTTATTACGAGCTTGCCCGTAAGTTGTTTTTTGACCAGGAATTATAGCATCCCAATTATATATAGCACCGTATTTTTCTAAAAGATATTCAAAACCTACAGTATCTTTAGGTTTTATTGATTTGTCTTCAGGAGACAGAAACTTCCTATACCTACTTTGAAAAGCTTTAAAACTTAAATTTTCATTTGTGGTAACAGGTAGAGTTGGAACACCTTGAATTTTATTTAATGCTTTAGTTATAGATTTTAAATTTGCTTCATAATCTCCTTCTTTTAAATCAATCTTATCAAAACCTGTTAATTGTTTTATTTTAGTTGAATATTTTTTATTAGCTTTTACTTGATCAAAAGAAGTGTCTTCAAGATTTCTTTTATCAAGATTAAACTCTACTTGATCCATGAATTGATCTGCTGTTAAATCAGATTTTTTAAAATCTAATCTATTTTGTAAGTTTTTCATGAATTCTTTATCAGTTCTTAATTCTGACATTGATTCAACAGCTATACCTTCTCCAATTATTTCAAATAATGATTGTGATCTTTTTTCTCCACCTAAAAAATAATTTTTTATTCTGTTAAGTTTTGTTTTATCAACTGCTGGTATACTATAAACCTGTTTATCATAGTAGGTTGTTTTACCATCTTCTACTTTTTTAGTTTTAACAGTATCTATTTGTTTTATACCAAATAACTTACCAAACCTTCTTTTTATATTAGCCACTGGTATAGCTTTAATAAAATCGTTATTATCAAATAAACTAATAACGTTTTCTATATATTGATCACTTCCAAATCTACCCAGCTTATCTTTAATAAGTTTTCTATAAGCTGGTGTTTTTGTTTTCTTAACTATATACTTGACTATATCTTTAGGGTTAGTACCAACTCTTAATATAGCCTCTTCTATATCTTTTTTAAGTAAAACCTTTTGATCTGCTCTAGTTTCGCCTGTTATATTATCTGCTATTGCTTTTACTGCATTAGGAAATACTTTCGCTCTTTTATCCGTAGGCGCTTGTTGTTGATCTATATCTGGTTGAACTGTTACTTCTGGCGATATACCTTTTTCTGTTAATACATCTTGACTAACTTGTTTTCCTTTTCTTGTAGCTTCTTCTACTATCGCTGGACCAATACGCTTTGCAATATTCTCCATATATGTAGAAGCTTGTGCTTTACTAGGATCAAAGTTTCTTGTAAAACTATCAAACTCTCTATTTAAAAGACTAGTAACTTCTTGATCTACTTGAGGATTACCAAGATTAATTGTTACTCCTCTTTGAGCAGCCCATCTTTTTAACGCGTCTTTACCTGTTTTCTGGTATTGAGTAGTTAAAGATTCTACATTATCAAAATCACCGTCTTTATATTCTACAGTTAACTCAGTTAGTTTTTTACTAGATTTTTCTACCGCAGCATCACGATCACGCATTTCTTTAGTAGTATATTCTCTTTTAATTAAATCACCTTTAGCTCTACCTTCAAAAAGTTTATCTTGAGCTTTTGTAAACTTGCCTTTCTTTATACTTTCGTTGTATCCTTTTATAAAATTATAAACATCTCTTCCAGTATCAAATCTAATATCTGCTTCACGACCTACTAAAGAATTAAATATTCTTGTAAAAAAATTTCCTATTTGTTGACCAATATCTCCATCAAAAACTGATCTTTCAATAGCACCATCTAATACAGCTTCTGAAAATAAGGTTAATACTTCTTCTGCTTGTTGCTCATTAGTTACAGTAGTATCATCTTTATATTGTTGTAATCTTTTAGCAAAAATAGAGTTTTTTATTAACTCAGGATTTGCATCTTTTAAATACGCAAGTAAATCATTTCCTAAAGCTATCGCGGTACCTTTACTATTTTTTACAGTATTCCATAATACAGCATGTAAAAACTCATGAGCAGCCGTGTTTATAGCGCCATCAGCTAATATTTCTTTATCGTTAAGTAGTATAACTTGTTGATCACCTTTTTGGAATATAGTACCGTAGTTAGTTGTTAAACCTTTTGACGCTGCTATTTTCCAACCTTCACTATTTAATTTATCTATTTGATTTTTAACAGCTTTATCATCTTTACTACGTATTATTTTTACATTAGCATTTTCATTATTATTAATAATATTAAGAACATTACCCACTTGATTAATATAATTTTCTCTTGAATCAGCTTTTTGGACTATGCTTTGAATTTGATTAGATACTGTAGCTAATTCTATAATATCATTAGTACTTAAGTCTTTATTATTTACTTCTTTAATTTTATTTTGTAAGGCTTGTTGTCTTAACAAAAGATTCATTAATCTATTTTTAGATCTACCATCAATATTATCAGGTATTTTTAAACCTGCATTTCTAATATTAGATATATTTCTAATTGCTTGTTGCCCAAGTTCTTCTGATATTTTATTAGAATTTATATCTTGTTGTATTTTTTCTATAGATTTATTAAAAAATAATTCATTTTGTTTAAAAGTTTTACTCAACTTACCTAAATCAAAATTTGTTGATAATTTTAAAGCAGCTGTGTTTAATTCTATAGCGCTTTGTTGAGTTATTTTTCCTACAACAGGTAAAAATCTACCTATTTGATATCCTTTTTTAGCTCCTAATTTATCAAACTCAGCGTCTAATACAGAACCACTCACGCTTTCTCCACCACCTAATCTAATACTTACGTCAGATATATATCCTTGAAATCCTTCTGTTAAGTATTCAGTAATACCAGCAACCTCTCTTTGATAGGCAAAAGCCGGTAATGTTTTAAGAAAAGTTTTGTATTCACCTCTTAGTATTGATGCTACATTTTTACTACCTACTTTACTAGCTCCTAAAGCCTTAGCTATACCTAATCTTTCTAATGCTACAATTCCTCCAGTAGTTAGAATGTTTTGTAAAATACTTACAGATTCAGGATCATCTAATTCAGCCATGAAATCATCTATAGTGGGTTGATAGTTTTCACCTTTTCTATCTTTTATTCTTTTTTCAAAAGTACCCCATATTTGAGAAGTAAACTCGTTTGCAGCTATATCAATAGTACCTAAAGTAGAAAGTAATTTTCCTACTCCATACGCTGCTACGCCTGGTAATGATCCAGATCTTTTACCTAAAGAAGCTATACCTTCACCAGTAAACGTAAGTAACATGTTCGATTGTTGAACTATTTGTCCAACAGTATCAATAAAACCACTTTCTTCAGGATCTATTTCATTTAATAAACTTTGAAATTTTTCATCTTCTAAAATAGACAAACCAGTTTTAAATCTTTCTTGTTCTAGTTTGTTTATTGTTTCTCTAGATCCTTCAGTTATTTCTTTTAATGTTAAATTTCTATCTTTTAATTTATCTTCATACAAGTAATCATTACTTCCAGGTTTCATTTTATCTTTCTTAAACCCATACCCTAAATTAAAATTTTTATAAATATCTTCTATTGCTGTTTCGTATCTTTCACCTGGATTTGTGTTGTATAAGTCCTCAATTTGTTGCAAAGTCATATCTTCTAATCCAAGTTCTTTTGCTTTATTATAAGTATTAATAGCTTGTTGTTGCAGCATTGCAAAAGGTTTATCTGCTATAAGACCAAGTTGTTTGTATTTTTTACCAAAGCGTGTGGTCGTTCCTATTCCTATATCTTTTAACTTCCACCAACTTTCACTTATTTCACCTTCTCTAAGCTCCGTATCTATTTCAGCAAGATCTCCTTCTTGTGATCTTCCATAAGGTTTATATAAATCTTCTAATACTTTTTTAGTAGCAAAAACATATTGCTGTCCTCTTTTTTCAAACTCAGTACTTTGAATTAATTCATTCCATCTAGTATCTCTCCATGTGTCGTATTCTTTTTGTAAAGCTTCTATTTCTTCTGGACTATCTAAACCATTTTCATTTATAGCAGCATTTAACATGTCTACATATTTACTATAAGATTCATTTTGTAAATTAAAACCTGCTTCAGCTAAAATCTTTTTTACTATTGGATCTTTTTGTAGTATTTTCTGCGTAACTTCATCTGCTTTACCTACAAACTCTTCCCAGCTACTATAACTTTCAATTTTACCTTCTTTAAGTATAGAGTCTTTTATATATTTATAAGCTGAGGGACTAACACTATAATATTTACTAGTGTCTTCTTTTTCATCTTCAGAAACCAAAAACATAGGTGGAAGTCCAGTTGGATTATCATCAGTTTTTATTATATCCTGAGTTGTTACTGGGTTAATTTTTATAATTGTTGGAGAATTATTAATCTCTGAATTTATTTTTTCAGTAGTAGCTAAAACATCTATTTCTTGACTTTGCTCAAAATCAACGTTAAGTTCTTTTGCCTCGCCAACGTTTATAGTAGATTGTGGTAATTTAACAGGGTTTTTAATTATATCATCAATATTATTTATTACTTCTTGTGTTTGTATATAAAAATCTGATTCTTTTGGATCACTAGGTTCGTAAAATATAGCATCTTCTGTTTCGTTATAATTAACAACCTCTTCTAATTGTCCTACTTTAGTGTCAATTTGAACAGGATTTAACAAAGCAGGATTATCTCTTACAATAATGCTTTGCTCAAGCTCACTAACAGGTTTTTTTTCAGTATTTTCATTAAACAAATCATCCATAGAAAAAGGCTTTTTAACAGCTTCTTCTTCATCATTTACTTCTTCCTCAACAACTTGGTTGGATATTTCAAGGTTCAAAAGATCCTCAATAGTAAGTTCTTTTTCTTCTTCCATATAATTATATTAAGAATATTGAGCAACTAAAGCTGCTGCTTGTTCATCAAGTTGTTCTGGTAAATTATTAGTCTGTTCTGGTAATTTTTGTAAATAAACAGGCATACCAGTTTGCCACTCATTTATACCTAGCATATTTTTATAGTATTCAGGTATAGGCATTTCATTATCATTTAACGCTTTTATTAAATCTCTACCCTGTTGAGAATCATCTGTTAAAGTTTCTTTTATAATACTAGGAGATCCAGGTATGTTTTCTTGAATTAATTTAGTATCTAAACTAGCATCCATTACTAGATCCATTATAAAAGCTTTTTGCGCGTCAACTAAACTTATTCTTTTACCTCCTTTGTTAGTAGTATTAAACATATATCTATTACCTACAAATCCAGCTTTTCCATCTGGAGATAACATTTCATACATTGCTTCTAGCTCTGGCGTAACAATTTCATTCATACCTAAAGGTAAGTCAATACCTAATCTTTTGTTAGAATAACCAGATAAAACAGATATATCCCCACTAGCTACAGCAAATAATCCAGCTATATGAGAATTTATTTCTGCTAAATAAGAAGGCGATTTATTTATAGCGCTTGTGTTTATAGGTTTAACAAAAAATCTTTTAACTTTATTATCTTTAATACTATACATAGGTATTTTAATAGAAGTATCGTTTTCAGGATTATTAGGATCATCTGATGGAACAGTTCCACCTAAAAAATACTGAGGTTGTAAAGTGGCATTAATCATTATACCCGCGTTTTCAAATGTTTCACCTAAATCAATAGCTTTTGGAACTGGACTAATATATAAACTTAATAGATCACCGTCTTCAACTTGAGTACTATCAACCTCACCATATATAGTATAATATCCTTCACCCATTTCATCAAATGTAATATTCTTATTCATTAAGAAATCATTTATTACATAATCTTTTTTATGTAAATACCTATTAAATGTTTTACCTTTTATTAAAAACTTTATTCTTTGATGTAATACAGCTATTTCTCCAGTATTAGTTTTTCTAAAAGTAAAACCTTTTTCAACTTTAACATCATCAAAGTAATCAAATAAATTTGCCCATGCAGCTACCATAAACATATTTCTGTCTCTAGTATTTTCGTTTGTACCGTTTATGTTTAAATTACTATAGTTAGCTATAAACTTAGGTAGGTTATCGGATGATACGCTTTCTACAGCGACAATTAAATAACCTCCTAATTGTTGAATTTTATTTAATCTACTAAAGTAATCAGAAATAAATTTTTTATCTTCTTTTATTTGCTGTTGGCTCATGTTTTTAATATTAGTAGCTAATCTAGTAGATCTTAAAATAACTCCATACTCTTGATTCTGAGCTTGCTCAACAAATTCATTTTTAATAATATCTGCTAATTTTTTAGATTCATTAGGATTAAGAGCTAAAGGAGCGTTTAAATATTTTCTATATTTTATACTACATTCAGTAAAAAAATCTAATTCATTAGCGCGTCTTATAGAAGATACGTCAACTAATCTATTCATTTTACTATTATGTGCTTGTATCAATGTATTCATTTTATATTTTTTAATCTTGGTCTGAACTTAATAATCCACCAGCCATTTGGCCTATTCCACTTATCATGCTAGCTGTTCCTGCAGCTGAAGCTAAAGAAGCTTGTTGCTGATTTTTAGCATGACCTAAATACATACCTTGGTATCTTTCAATATCTGCATTTGATCTATCTTCATTAGCTTGATACATAAATATTTCTCCAGCAATATCAGAGTCTTGCACTCTTGTTCCTTGCTCTATTAAAACATCTTGGTAATCTTTTTGTGCTTTAACCTTTTCTCTCATCATCGTTTCTTCTCCTCTAGCTTTCATTTCTGAATTTTTAGCTTCTTGCGCCTGTATATCTGCTGAAACTGCTTTTTTAGATTTTAAAGCAGCCATTGCTAAAGCCGTAGCTCCACCAGCACTTGCACCTGTTTGCTCTAAAGTATCTAATGTATTAGCTAAAGCAATATCAGTTTCTTCAGCTTGCATTTCTGCCGCTGCTGTAGATACAGTTAAATTATTAAATGGATTAGTTATTTGCGATGATAAATCACTTGCTAAACCAGATAAATCTGTAACACCGGCATAAGGATTAGTTATATCTCTCCTATCAAGAAGAGCTTGTTCCATTTTAAACTTCGCCTCATTTTTAGCATTACGACTTTTACGCATTTCTTTATGAGCTTTTCCTGCTTTAACAGCTCCACCTATTGCGGTTGCTGCGCCTGCGACTACTGCACTTACTGCTGCCATATTTTTTAATTTATTTTTTTAATCATTTCATAAGATGGTTTTTCATCTACATTCCATCCTAATTTTTTATGTATTTTAAGCAAGCTATTACTTCTGCTTATTGACATGATACAGCTTTTACCTGCATCTTTTACCATTTGTTCCGCTGTTTCTATTAAAAACTTAACAGCAAAAGGTCTTGCTCTTTTATTTCCTTGGTGATCTGCTATAACCCAATCAAACCAGCATAAACCAGAATTACTCCAGTATATAAAACCAGCTGCCAAAGGTTTATCTTCATGTTCAACCATTATACCACCTGTTCCTTGATCAGGTAAAATATCTTTAGGTACGACGGGCCAACCCCATCCTTTCCACCAACTTACTAATAATTCCCAATCATTATCAGTTAGTGTTCTTACTTTAAATTTCATATAATTATCTATTGTTGTAAGTAGTTCCTACACTAAACAATTGCTTAGCACCGGTTAAATCTGTTGTGCTATCTTGTGTAATAGTAACTACTGCATATTGTCCTTTTATTCCTGTAATTTTATTTCCAGGAGTTATAACATCTTCAGCTAATACAGGTGAGTTGTTTTTTATAGCGGCATAATATGTGTTTTGTTTTCTGTCAAAACCTGCTCTGTATTGAATATTACTATTTGGATCAACATAATAACCTTCATCATAACTTAATACAGTAGAAGAAACATCAGTATGAGTTGTATCACCAAGAACTGGTTGTTGTGGGTTTGAATCTACACCAGTATAATCTGATAATAATGTAGCTTTCCAACCATTACTACCAGCGTAATTTATAGTGGTAAATGTTTTAGTTCTAGTAGGTTCAGGATTAAAAACTAATTGAACACTAGATGTTACCTGAGTTCCATAAAAATTATTATAAATACTTCCGCTATAGTGTTTCCAAACCGCATTGTTTTTAAATGTATAGTATTGACCATATAAACTTGTAGACAACTGAGGAACATAATCCATGAAACTAGTCCAACCATTTAATAAATCATCAAACACTAATGTTTCATTATTAATAGTAACTACATAGTTTTTATTAAATACATCGTATCCACCAGTTATTTCTCCTTCTACAGCTAATTGATCTCTAAAATAATCTATCATACCATAATTTGATATTTCATTTAAACCATTAGGACCTAACTGCATAACAACTGATCTATCTCTATCAGTAAAAAATTTATTATATCCATATACAGCAAACGAACCGGGATCTCTTGATATACCAAAGTTACCTTCAAAAGCTGTAGGTGTTCCAATAACTAAACTACTATTAGTAGTTAATGGTTGACCTTCTTGCGTAAAGACTACGTCTTTATCTATTGGAGCTCTATTTACTTTTCGCTCTTGCAATATAACTAAATTAGTATTTTCAGCATGAAGTTTTTGTATACTACCTGAAGCTGGATCTACAGCTCTAGTTATGTCTTCACCTATTGGAAATTGATTACTATTATTAATTGCATTTTTAGCATTATATACACCAGAATAAATTAAAGCATTTTGTCTACGTGTTTGAGCATCTTCTTCTTCAACTATATAAGCTTTGTTACCAAAATCAACGCTAACGTTATTATATCCGCCTTTTATTCTAGCTTCTTCTACAAACCAATCTTCATATACATTAGAATTTACATAACCTGCACCTGTAGCTGGATTTGGAGTACCACTAGTTTCTCCACCACCTTCTACACCTACAGTACCATCTGGTTCTCTTTCTTGGTATTGAGTAAAGTTTTTTAATCTTTTTAACCAAAAAGTATTGAAATATGATAATTCTAAAGTAGTCGCCATATATTATTATTACTTATTTTAATAGTTTATTACAGTGGTCCAGTACAAGGATCTGCAGTTCCTGGACAACCTGTTTGACCAGGTCCATTTATTGCGTCATAAAATTCTACATCTACTCTAGCGCAAGTTGTACAAGCTGTGCAACCTACAGAATAAACACCGTTAGTTCTTACAGCGTATTCTCCTACTACACTAAAATAATATGTTAGCTGTGCACTAGCTATACCACTACCTGTAACGTCTAGTTGATTAAAGTTTCCAACCGCAGAGCTTGGGTCTGTAGGAGATGTCGCATCTGTTGTGGCTAATTGCCAAGAATCAGAAGCGCTAGCCCTATATAATATTGTAAAGTTTGTGCTGTAATCATTTTCAGTAGAAGCAAAAGCTGTTTTACTTAATGTTATTTTTATAGCAAAAATACCTTGAGCCAAAGCACCTGTAGTAAAAGCTGGTGTAACTGGAGGTAATCCACATGTCCAAGCTGATAAAGCTTCGCTATAAGCATTATAATATCTTAAATTTAAACTACCACCTGAAGATAGTCCATACCCTAAAGAACCAACACCTATACTTGTATCAATAGTAGATAATATACTAGCGGTTCCACTTCCTATTAATGGACCAGCCGTACCATTTATACCAGAATTAACGTTTTGATTTGCTCCAAAAAATACTTCTAAAGGATAACCAGTTCCACTTACACATGATGTATCTAAGGCTGCCATAGCAGAAGATGCTCCAAAACATAAAACTTGATTTACTGGAGGAGTTCCAAGTACAACATCATAATTACATGTAGTTTGTAAGCTTCCTGTAGAACTTACACAACTAGAAGCCGCATCTGTTAAAGTACATTCAAAACTATACGTACCATTGACTAGAGTGCCACTTGTTTTTGTTACAACTCCGGTTTGAAAATCTATTTCAAATACAGCTGTTGATCCACCTGGTGCTGATAAAACAGTTAAGCTATGACACAATTCTAATGTGTCACTACCTGGATCTGCGCTTCCGTTTTTACCACCCGTAAACTGACCAAAATTAGTCACTGTGGTATCATAACCTGATGAACCACCTGCTTTTCCACAGATTTGTTGAGTAGCTGCATCTGGACCTACTGAAGGTGTAAAACCCGCAATAACAGGAACTACATTATTTAGGGTAATAGTTATTTGATTATTTAAAACATCATTAAAAGTTTCACTACCTGTTGTGTAGCTTGTTTGAAACGATAGTATAAAAGTATTAGATTTACTAGGTGTTTCTTTACCGTACCAAAATAATTGATTAGTATCTATATCAAAATTTAATGGAGTACCTCCGTTTTGAACTATAGCAAAAGCACCTGTTACATCAACTCCGTTTCCGTCTAAAACTTGAGTTATAGTAGGAATGCTGTTTAAAGTTAAACTATTACCAGCAGAGTCTGTAAAGCTAAAAGCGGTTATTATAGCTGTTCCTGAAACAGTGTCTTCACCAAAACTACCTGTAGTAGCGGTGGTTCCAGAAACACCCGCGTAATCTGCTGTAACTTGCTTGTTTAAATCTATAAAGTTTCCTGCCGTAGAAGATTCATAAAATATTTCTAATAGACTTTCTACCGGTGAGGTTTCAGATACACTTAAAAAAGGAACCATACAACCATCATTAGTACCTTGACCAGCTCCAAAAACATTAGCTGTAACTTTTGCACCCAATGTGTTTAATTGAGGAGATCCGGCCTGTGTTAATTGTGGTTGAGATTCTTCTGCACCAATTTTTAATCCCATAGCAATAGGAGCTTGTTCTTGATTATACAAGCTTTGATATAAACCTGTTATTCCCCAAGGAATGCTACCACTAGCATTATCAAAATCCCCAGCCGCTACACTTGCTGTAAAAGGAGAAGTTCCTAATTGTAAACCACTTGATCCTACAGTACCTACTGTAACAGCTTCATCATTTTGTCTACCTGGAAAATATTGTGTGTTCCACGGGTAAATTCTATTGTTATAATAATTACCTGCTGTACCTTTATTTTTATTGTCAATATTTGGGTTGTTTACTCTTCCAAATAAATTGACAGAAGCAGAAAACTCATCTTGTAATGGTCCTACTTCGTTTAAATCTCTAGGTACTTTGTTTATATTGTCTCCTAATAATACAGAAAAAGCTACTCTCCCGTATTCACTAGAGTTTACTACTGGATAACCTGATATAAAACCAGGTAAATATACATTGTAATATTCTTGTTCTTGTTGTTTTACAACTAACTTATATGATTGCCATCCTGTTGGATTAGCTGGATACACTGTTACTATAACCACAGCACTAGTACCTGCGCCAGTTGTGCCTGATTGAAATAATTGTTGTCCATCAATATATCCTGTACCTTTATTTGATATTTTTAAACCTGTAATAACACCAACGCTAACACTTACCACTTCAATACTAAATAACTCTCCTAATGCTTTAGAGCCTGATTGATAATTAAAAGATACAATATCACCTACAGCATGACCCGCGCCGCCACTTACTAGTGTAACTTCATCAACACTTGTATCAGATTCTGCTTTAAACAAACCAGGTTCTCCGGTTAAAGAGTTATTTGTTTTTTGTGTTATACCATTATTTAATTTAACTCTTAGCACACTACCTAACCATTTATAAACAGTAACGTCATTAATAGGATCATCTAATTCTCCCCATGTTTTATAAGGTATATAAATATTAGATCCATTAACTAAAGAATTGTCATCATTACTAGATAATACCACGCTTGATGCTCTACCATATCTATCTGATAAAACCCAACCTACTTGATAATTTCTATTTTGTTTAATAGAGTGATTAGGATACTGAGCATAATTATCATAACTAACAGATTTATTAGCATTGATAACTTCGTAATTTAAATTATTAGGTGGTGTATGTTTTTGTAAAAAATTACCATATATAACTCTATTTGCTGAAATCTCTTGCCCTAATGCTTTTAAAGGCACGTTATCATAAACTCTGTTTTGTTCACTAGTAGGTAGTGTTCTATAAGGTTTTATAGATTCATAATTAAAATTATAAAACCATTGTGTTGTGTTTCCACTACTATCTGGAATTGCTTCAATTTGACTAGCAGCTATTATATTATTAACTTCTATAGAATCAACAATTTTAGATGATAATCCATCAGACTCTTTATATAATATTTCTATATTTGTAATCTTATAATTATTAATTAAAGAATTTAACGCTTCAACACTTGTGGTTCCTCCATCAGGTAAAGGAATTTTTAAAGCAACAGTATTTATTTTATTAGTAAACCACTCAACTACAGTAGAGTCATACATGTTTACCATATCTTGTAATTGTTCGTTTCTTCCACCTCCAATAATACCTTCTTGTTTAGGTATAAAACAAAGTTGTGTATAAGGAGCTGTTAAAGAATACTCATCATCTTCAAACTTAAATCTATAACTAAATCTTACAAATTTTTCTTCTATCAAATCCGGATCTCCTGTAAAGCTATCGTTATAATCTGGATTAACTGAAACAATAATATCATTACCAACAGCATTAACAGTAACGTCTTGAGTAAGCTTTAATTTAATAGCGCCACCAAAACCTGCATTAATCGCATCAACTTCTGTTATAACAACTTGATCTGCTATTGTAATACCAACTCCACTAGGACCAGTCATAGTAGTACTGGTTATATAATCCCCTACTCTTGGTGTAGGTTGAGGTGATTGCTCAGTGTTTACATTGTTAAAAGAATAAGTAATTTGTAATATACTACCTACAGCAACGGCACCTGCTAATGGACACGTAGTTTCAAAACCTCTAGATAATTTTTTTTCTGAAGAGTTTTTCATTGTAGTATTACTAAAAGTAATATCAATGCTATCAGTACCATTATAAGATCCTGGCGCTTGTCCAGCTGCACCACTTTTAAAATTATTATAAATAACTACATCATTACTAGGATTAATAGATATTACGTTCCATAGTTCTTGAGCGCCTTGTGATGGAAAACCGTTTACTATATCACCTATTTGAATGTTAGTTGTATCAGCCATAGTTAATCTATAACCTTTTTTAGGAACATCTTGACCACCAGCTGTTATACCTCTAATAACTTGATGTAAAACTAAAGGCGTTTCATATGGATAATATTTAGCTACAGATATTTGATCTTCATTAAAGTAATGTGTTGGATTTATTAAATCTAAAGGATTAGCTAATGTTACATTTATTTTTCTAGGTTGATTTCTATTATCTGTCCAGAATAATAAATCTTCTATCATGTTTATACCGAAGATTCTATAATCTTGATGAAAATTTAAAAAAGAACCTCTAACTAAAAGCGTTAAAGTATTAGAATTAACATTATACCTATGTATTGTATTGTTCCAACCAATATATATTCTATCTCCTTCACCGACAAAACCTCCTCCAGCTAGTGTTATATTTTGACTAATTGTTATATTTGTGCTTGTAATAGCTGTTATTATGGCATCTGTTTGTTGACCACCATCTCCTGAGGGTTGACCATTCCAGTTATCTCCCCACAACGTCATGCCTACTTCAATACCTAAATTTTCTGGATTTAACAATACTCCTGCAGGACCTTTACTATATAAAGAAATAGTTGAAGCGCTCTGTAATGAAGCACCACCATAAACTACTATATCTCTAGGACATGTACCAGATCCGGAATAACCAGCGCTCATTATGTATATATTACCCTCTACTGGATCTGTAAATTGACCTATAATTTTACCAGTATAATTTGTACCATTTTTTCCAGTGTATAAATATTGCTGCTGCTCATTACCTAAAACATTCTCAAACTCTCCTACCTCTGCACCCTGTGATCTACTTATTTGTAGATTCTGAGCATCTCTGTATTCACCGTTTGGTATTATTCTACTGTCTAAATCTTTATTCATTTTAGACTTTAGAAAAGTATTAACTATTTGCGGCATGTTTTATCTTTTTATCCACTTAGCTTTTCCACGCATAACTTGTATTATTTCATCTAATTTAATATTAGACAATCTAATTTTAGCGTTTCTAAGTTTAGCACTTGTTTGTTTTTTTAATCTTTGAACTATGTATTCTGGTTGATTAATTCTACTAGCAATAATAGCATGAGAAATATAAGAATATAAGGCGTCTTCAGCTAGCTTTGGAATTCTACTATCTAAATCATAAGCTAAACCATCTGATATATATTCTAGTATAATAATTTGATTAGCTAAGTTACTAGAAAAAGAAACTTTACCCTCTCTCTCATTCATGTTAAACCAACCATTATATTGGGCATACTGTGGTGACATTCCATATTGTTCACCCCAACTCCAGTAATTACCATTACCCCAATTAAATCCAGCCCAAGCAAATCCATCGTTAAATAAAGACATATTATAGTCTTGACTTATTAAATTTGTATTAGCTTTACTCCATCTATCTTCTGTTATTGAAGTTCCTTCTAAATTTTCAGCATCCCAATCTTGAGTAGGAGTTCCCAAGCTGTCTTGAACAGGCATTTCATAAGGACTGTTTGTTAAATTGTTACTTGGGTATATTATTCTTTGTACACCTAAGCTGTCTATACGAGATATTCTTACATAATTAACATAGTCTTGTGGTAATATAACACTTAAACTAGGAGGTATAGTTAACTCTTGAGATTTAATACTTTTTAAAGTATCATAACTAAATTCTTGTAACCCTCTTTTTGCGTGAAATATTATATCTGTTCTTTTTACGTCTGGTATTAATTTATCTTTTCCAACAAAACCAACTATAAAATTATTAATTACATCATTTAGTTTTACATAAGAATAACTACCATGATTTTCTTCTACAGCAACTCCATAAGCATCTCTATTTCCATACTCACCACCTGTTAAACTTTTTAATTGACATACTAAGTTTTTGTTTTGAGCTAATGCAACTCCTAAAGTTATAGTATTATCTTGTAAAGTATAAGCTGATACATATTCAGTATATGTTATTCCATCATTACTACTGTATAGTTTAAAATTATTTAATCCATACTCAGCTACATTAGGATCATAACTTCCTAAAACTAAATCTGTATTAAAAGTAAATTTAAAAATAGATTGACCTGCTCCCGCAGTCACTAAAAATCCCTGCGCTCCAGCGTAATATTGTTGATTAGTTTCGGTTATTAAACCTCCGTTTGGTTTTGCCATTTTTTATTAACTTTTTTCGTTTGCATCTTCAGTTGCTACGGCTTGAGAAGCTGCTTGTATAATTGTAGGATCTTGAATAATAACACCAGCATAAGCTAATACTCTCATTATTATTTCATTTTGCTCTGTTACATCTAAATCAAAATTAACAGAACTACCAGAAGCATATAAATAAGCTCCGGTTGTAGGGTCTGTAGTAAAACCCCATATAACATCTTTAGGTTTAGCTAAATATGAAAAAGTTATATCGCTTTGTATAGTTGTTGGATATACATATAAGAAATCAGTTTCATATAAGTATATAGGAAATTTTTCTGTAGGTTGAGTCAACGGGGAAAGTAATAATTGTGTGATCTCGTTTCTTTGGGAATATTGACCTAATTCAATATTTTTATAAAATACAGAACCTAATCTATATAATATATCACCAACTACGGGTGCTATTTTAAAATGAGGTCCTACGTATGCTGATGTTCCAGTCTTTTGAAAAAACTGTAGTTTTTGTTGTATGTTTTTTACACGATCTGCATATTCAGTATCGTTATCTGGTAATCGATATTGTTGATTTAAATCACTAGCATAACCTTCAAACATTGTTAATTGTACTTGAGTAGCCGTTTTGTTAAACTCATCTGGCGTCATATAACCTCTTTGCTGTTGGTTAAGAATCAATAACACTGTTTGATATACTGCGTTTACGTTTACCATTATATTTTTATTTTAATAAAGAGGCAGACGAATCCGCCTCTTATTATAATTATTTTAGTCTTTTTTCTATTGACTTAAATACTTCTACACCTTCATCTGTTTTAAACCATGCAGCTAATGCTGAGTATGGGTTTTCATCAAATGGAACTGTCATTAACTTTCTATTATTACTTGCCCAATGAATTGATCTTTGATCTTGTGACAAAGTAATTATATCTTGTTCTATTGCATTAATTGCAAAGTTTCTCAACTGTACGTTTTCATCTGCAGCTAATGATAAAAATAATTTAGGATTTGTTTTAGCAAGTATTATTAAATCTCTTCTTAATTCTTTAGAAGATAATTTGTTTACTTTTGATCCATATTCTACTCTTACAATAGCTTCAGCCATATCCACATCCATATTTCTAGCAACATTTAAAGCTTCTATTTCCCATTCCATTTTCTCTAGCTCATCTTCAGCTATCATATGTGGAACATGCTCAAAGTATTTATTTTTAAGCATTGGGTGATACACAGAAAGTAATTTTTGCAAAGCTATATTTTCTTTAGGAACATTTAAAGTACCGTCTCTAAAAGTAATATGACCAAGAGTTACTTCTCCTTTTTGTTCATCAACAAATGGTGAACTCATATTTGTAGCGTATCTTAATTCTCTTTGCGTATTTTTATCTGTGTCAAACCACAATAACGCGTGTCTTCTTGTATGTTTGCTTGGTATAGTATATGTTAAAGGTTCTTTGTTTCCTTTAAGTATATAAGTCCTATCTTTTACTTCCCAGCTATCTTTTTTAACTGGTTTTATTTTAGCAGGTTGAGGAGCTACTGCCACCTCTTCTACTACTTCTTTTGTTTTGTTTTTTGTCATGATATAATAAAATTAAATAGTTAAAGGTATTGGGCGCCGAAGCGCCCTTACCTATATAAAAATTACACTCCTTTGAATAATACAAAGTTATTAGCAGCTTGAGTTACTAAACATCTTTCTGATAAGAAGTTAACTTCCATAGCATCAAGATCTGAAGTAAATGCTCCACCTGCAGAACCTGTTAACCAAGATTTCATTCTTCTATCATCACTTTGTGAAGCTCTATATCTTACGTGTAAGAAAGGTCTTCTGATGTTAGTTCCTAAAATTTGATCATAAACAGTAGTAGTACCAGCAGGAACTAAAACTCCTTCAATAGAGTTTGGTCCAGTCATAGCACCACGCGTAGAAGCGTCGTTTAAGTATTTCCAGTCTGTTTTATAGAAATCATAAGAACCTCTTCTAAAACCACTAAAACCTAAGTTTAAAGCCATTTCTTCTGAGTTTTCAAATAATCCAAAAGCAGTACCACCTGCAGATCCAGCTGATATAGCAGCAAGCATATCGTCAAAATCTAAAGCAGTTTGTCTATCTAAGAAAAGCATGTTTTCTTCAATAGCTCCTTGAGTATCTAAGTTTCTTAAAATACCGTCAAAGTCACTGATACCAGTAGCAGCAGCAAATCCAACTTGTACATTACCTCTAGCTTCGATAGCAGCAAAAAGACCTTGAGTACCTTTTACTTTATCACCAGCAGCAATTGCACCACCTGTATTTAATTCACCTTCAACACACATCATTTCAAGGTAATCCTCAAATCTAAGTCTTGTTTCAGACTCAGCTTTTAGATACCATAAGTATCCACCAGTTCCATCTTCTGTAGCAACTTCTACCCAACCGATTTGAGCCATATCAGAACCATTTACAACGTACTTGTTTCTAATGATGATCGGGTTGTTTTGATATTGAGTAAATTGTGGATCAACACTAATATACTCATTACCTGTAGCAGCACCAGCTCCAGAATAATTTGGAGTAGTAGAACCTTTGAAATATTCAGAACCGTAAACAAATACTTTTACAGAACCTACTAAACCAGCTCCTGCTAAGTTAGCAGCTGTATAAGGTTGTACAGTAATTGTTCCAGCAGCACCTGGAGTAGAAGCGCTTACAAAACATTTCGCTTCAGCTCCAAAGTCGTCCATAACGACAACTGTAGATCTTGGGGAAATAACATTGAAAACACCTGCAACAGCGCCTGGGTTTAAAGTAATAACACCTGTAGCGCTAACAAAAGTAGCGTTATCATATGCTATGTGTAATCTATTTTGTTCAGACCAGATTACTTGGTCACTTGTCATAGGAAGTTCTGCACCAACCATTCTTAAGAATCCAGATAAGGTTCTGTTACCATATCTTTCAACTTCAGCTTCATAAATTTCAGGCAAATACTGTTGTGCGAAATCCGCAAAATCAGCAGCTGCTTTATCTGTCCACTGTAAATAGTTAGATTGTAAGACTTCCTGCGTTTGACTTGGTACAATAGTACCAAATTGTGGGGTTAAAGCCATTTTTCTAAATTTTAATTATTAAATGTTCGTTTTTTGATTTTCAATTTTGATGAATCCGCTCCACTTACAGCTTTTACCTTAAACCCTTTTACAAATACGTCCCCACCGGCAACCTGCCTCGGCGCTTCTGCAGTCGGATTCTTTGATTGTTTGACTAAGTTTTTAACTCCGTCAGCTTTACCTTGCTCATAAAAATGAGAAGCTAGCTTATCAGTATTCATCGCAGCATATAAAGCTTTATGATAACCCGCCATGTCACCAATATTTCCTTTTTCGTCTAAAAATTTATTAACAAAATTTTCAATATTAGATTGAGTCTGAGCAACCTTATTAGGATCTTGAACTTTGTATCTAAATTTTTTATCCCCTACTGTGTAATCAAAACCTTTGAATTCAGTAGCAAATAATTCACTAGTACCTTTTTTAAAGTTATCCTGTGTTTGCTTTATAGTTTCTTGCTGTTTATTATAACGATTAAAAAAGTCTAATGCTTTTTGTTGATCCTGTGTAACACCTGGTCTTTGCTTTATTTCAGCATAGTATTTAGATTTTTTATTTTCTAAATCTTTTTTAGCATTAGCCACAGCTTCTTTATAAGCCAGCTTTTTTCTTCGTATATCTTTTTTCTCATCTAAATCTTCATCAAAATTATAATCTTCCATTATAAGATCAACATCTTCTGAATCAAGATGAGGTTTTGTTTTTCTTAAATATTCTCTTAATAATTGATCATTATCTAGTTTAGAATAATCTTTATTAAGTTCAACATAATCCTCAACAGTACCACCTGTTTCATTCATAAATGTAACTAATTTTTCTACATTTTCTGGTAACTTAGGTGTTTCTAATAATTGAGGTTTTTCTTTTATTTCTTTTTGTGGTTCAACTGAGTCTGTAATTTCTTCAATTACTTCGATCGGAGAATCTTGCTTATCATCTGTATCGCTGACCCGTATTTCTGCGTCCACTTTTTTGCTATCTCCGGGTGATTCGCCCATAGAAACGCTCTCTGTTTTTTGCTCTTGAACGGCATCTTCTTGTTTTTTAGTTAAATCCATTTTAGGTACTTCTTGAGTAACCTGTGTTTGTTTTTTTCCTAAATCAATTTTAGCTATTTCTTTATTAGCTATTTCTAATTGTTTTGGTTTTTTACTTTTAGGTTTAATTTTTCCTTTCAAAGAAAAATCCCCTTCTTGTTTCACTGCTTCTTCAGCCATAATATAATATAATTAAATAGTTAATACTAAATAGTAGGTTGCTCGTTTTGAGCTTCAAAATCTATTGGTAATAAATCGTTTTGTCTTTGATCTATCATTTTACTTTGTTGTGAACCCGCTATCCTTGTTCTTTTGTCTTTACGATCTTCAATGTCTTTTTCTCGTGTTTGCTCACGTTGCATTTTCATTTGTTCTAATTGTAATTGATACCTAAACTCTTCAGCCATCAATTGTCTTTTTATTTCTGCCTCTGTTTGCATACGTTGTATTTCAAACTGAGACTTAGCTTGTTCCAGATTTACTTTTTCAGTAGTTAAAGCTTGCTGTTTTTGAACTTCTGTCTCAGCTGATACTTGTGCTGCTTGACTATTAGCGCTAGCTTGTTGTTGAGCCATTTCAGCTTGCATCTGTCTTTCTCTAGCTAATTTACGTTTACGCTTCATTTTTAGCATTTGATTTGCTAATTTTAAATTACGTATTTGTCTTATTTCAATAGCGTCTTCTAAATCTATACCACCACTTGATAAAGCTACAGATATGTTTTGTTCTAATGTAGCTTTTTCTTCTTCATCAGGTTCTAAATCTAAAAATATACCAAAATCATGAAGATTAAGATTATCTATTTCTTTTAATGTAGCTGAATTAAATGAAGTAATACTGTTTTTTAAAGATTCTGCTGTTAATGGATAATCTAACATATCACCTATTTTCTTAGAAATATTTTCACATATTCTAAGAGTTAAAAACAAACTAGCATTGTTAATATGTTTTGTAGCAATGTTGGAAGCTTGTGCAGCCATTTTTTGTAAACCTACTAAAGTGTCTTTGTCTTGTAAAGTTCCATCTCTTGCTTCGTTTAATCCAGTCACATCTCTTATCATTTGTAAATAATAATTATATGTACTAATTAAACTTTGAATTTTAGCCTGACCACTTCCAGTCGCAAGTTCTTGAACAGGAATTTTTCCTCTATTTAATTCACCATCTTGTGTTAGTGATCTACCAACTACAGATCCAGTTTGAAAATACATGTTTAATGCTTCGGCTGGATTATAATTTGTTCCATTACCAAGATCAACTTCTGCTAAACCATCCATATCTAAAAATACACCATCTGGTACCATTCTAGCTATAACTTGTTGAAGTTTTAAATGAGTAATTTGAATCATGTCTGCAAAACCTGTAATTCTATTTACTGTAGAATCTATACGACCTTTGTACATTCTAGGAGCACATATTGCATAATTCATTTCTACTTTAGTAGTATCAGCCATAGGTCTTGTCATGTTAGGACATAATTCCCATCTTAAAAGTATGTTTGTTCCTAAAACTTTTACACCTCTATATAAAGTTTCTATAGTTCTACCAACTCTTTCAAAGTTGTCATTTTCTGGCGGATTAAAAGTATCTGGTTTTTCAATAGCTTTTAATAAACCACTAGAAGTTTCTTTAATTTTAAAAACTTGATCACTATAAGTTTTATATTCAAAATACAATAAAGGGACAGCGCTTTCATCCCATGGACCATTACCGTAACCATACATATAACTTCTATTGCCTTGATACTCTTGAATTTTTTCTAATTCATTATCAGGTAAATCTGGAAATTGTTTAGCTATTTCTGGTAAAGTAACAGCTTTAAATTCACCAGCGTAATATATGTCTTCAAAATTTGGATCTTCTGTATAAGAATAAACTAAATAAGCTGGATCAACATAATCTATAGTTACACCATTTGATACGTTAAAATCAGTTTTTACAGCTCCAATACCACAAGTAACTAAATCATAATTTATTCTTCTTCTAATTAAATCCCATCTATTTAAATCTAAAACTTGATTTATAACTTCTTCTTCTGCAATTTCAATACTTTGCTTATAAGTTAATTGCATATGTAGTTCTAATTCCTCAGGAGTTTGAGGCATTTGATCTTCTGCTATTTCGGTATTAAATAAATTTTCACCTAATTGAGTATTTATTTTTTCCATTGTTTCTCTAGCAAAAACATCTTGTGCTAACATTTCAGCATAATTAGTTCTCTTTGTCAAAGAACTAGGATCTTGTGCAAAAGCATTTATATCATAATCTTTATTAGAAATACCATTAGCAAGTATATCTACAAATTTAGAAATAATAGGAACTGGTTTCCAGTCTAAATTAAGATATGATAAATCACCATTGATAGATAATTCATCTTTATATTTTTGAGTAGGTTGTTCACCTCTTGAATATAATCTAAGTCTATTATAATTATTTGAAGTAGTTAAATATCTATTACCGTTAGTTCTGCCTTGATTAAACCACTCTTGCTCTATAGCTTGAGCCACTTGCTCGCCGTATTCCCAGCTTGCTTTTTCCGCGTCACTAACCACTTGGCTAGGGAAAATACTACTACCGTTAGTATATATACTTTTCATTTAATCTATAATTTTTGATAATTGACCCTTGTTATCATATTTTTTTATTCCTAAGTCATAGGTTTGTCTAATCATTTGAGGTACAGGTCTATATTTATTTTTATTGCAAGCCATTAAAGCTAGGCCTGAACTAATAGAAGCATCATGTGTTGTTCTATTATTTATATCAAATTTTGCCCAGTCTTCTAAAGTTCTTTGAAAATAAGTATCACCATAACTACCGTCATTTCTTAAACCAACATACGTTTCAATATAACTTTCTATTGCAGCTGCATGAGCTTGTTTAATATCTTCACTTGAATTTGGTATACCACCTATTTCTCTTTCTGTTACAGATAATTTATTATATATTTTATCTGGTCTATTCATACTAAAACCTCTATATCCTCTTCTTTTAAAATGATATAATAATCTAGGTTTATTATTTTCACATAGTATTGGCATTCCGTAAAATATACAAGCCATTAATACATCTTCAAAAAATATTTCAGCTGTTTGTGGTCTAGCTATATATTCTAAAAAGAAATGATTTGGCGGAACATCTTCCATGCTAAATTTAGTTAATCCGTGTAAAGCTCCTTTAGAACCTCTTTTATCTACAGTTCCAGATATATCATAACTATCACAGCCGAAAGCTCCTAAAGTTTCATTACCAGGAGACTTTCTACCTAATTTACTTATTACATTGTTTTGTAATCTTTTAGGTGGAACCCAAGATATAAAAAATCTTCCATTGTTTTGTGGTGTAAAAATAACTTGAGTATCTTTTATACCATTTAACCATTGAAAATTTCCTTGAGTAATAACATTAGTATTTTTTAAATCAGAGTTCCAATCTATTTGCTCGTAAATTTTAGTTAAATTAAACAATGAAGATTTTGCCTCATCTCTGAAAGCGTGTTCTTCAGTTCTTGGGAACTGTCTGTAGAATTCATTTAACGCGTCTTGATCATCTTTTAATCCATCTACTTCATTTTGCCAGTAATTAATTACACCTAATGTTATTGGTAATCCTAATGGTCCTTTAATGATGTCTTTCGGAGTGTCGAAGACAGGTAATCCATAAGAATCAATGTATCCTTCGTAGTTCCATTCCATAGGAATGAACAGAGAATAGAGTCCCGAACGAGTCTGTCCGTTGGCATTTCTTTTTGTAACATCTGAATTATAATATAATTTTTTAAAATTATTACCTCCTTTATCTAAAGCATTACATGTAGATCCCATCATACATTTACCAATAATCCTAGAACCTAATCTTAAAGTGGTTTTTGTAACTCGCCAGTTATTTAAAATATTGTTTGGTTTTTCCCACTTACCAGATTCATCGTGTACTAATAGTTTTAGTTTTTCACCATCATAACTATTATCACCTGTATTTTTCCAATCAATAGTTGTATCTAATCCTTGTAAATCAGGTAGAGTTTCATTAGAAGTTAACTTACGTCTTGTTAATTTACTAGCTGGAACTCTATATGCTAATTCTGTTTTTGGTCGATCCATACCATCTTGAATCGGTTTAAAAAAGAAAGGGTAATTTACTGATATAGGAACTACTTTATCTGTAAACATAGTTTTAGCATCAGGTCCAGATTTAGATAATATTCCATATCTACTGTCACTTGAAATAGTTGCTAAGTTTACTACCTCTCCTGAGGCCATAAAAGAGAATCCAGAACGACGGTTTTTGAGGTAGCACATTCCGTAGCATCTTGTATCTGCTTTGCAAGCTTCCCAGAATATAAAGAATAATCTGTTTGATTCCCTAAAGTCTGGTTTCCCAACATCAATTTTACTCCACTGCAAGTACATATAATGAGTACCAGTAATGTAAGTAGCAATGTCTTTGTTATAAAACCAAAAACCTTCTTCTCTTCTATTAAATTCTTGATCAATATAATCATACCATGTTTCTTTAAAGTCTAAAGGATATTCACTCCAATCAAAAATAGTTTTTATTCTTTTTAATTCTTTAGGTAAATCTTTAAACTCAAATTTATTAGATTTAAATTTATATACATTTTCTTGTAAGGGTAAAGCTATTTTTAAATTTTGTATTTCTATAACTTCACCTATTTTACCGTTTTTACTTATAACAATAACATCATGCTCTACGTTATAACCGTATTCCCATTTTTTATTTTTATTGTTTCTTTTAAGTACTTTAGGTTTAATGTAATTATCTAGTACTTTGTATAAAGTTTGATTATACATTACTTAGATCTTCCTTCTGCAAAACCTTTAAATTCTTTAGGTTTTTTTGTTTCTTCTTCTAGCTTTCCTTCAATAATATTTTGCTCTTCATTAATTTTAGCTAGTATTTCAAAAGCATCAAATATAGCTAGTTTTTTTGTAGCTGCAGCATTTTTTAATCTATCTGCGGAAATATCAGGACCAAAATCTATAATAGGTTCTTTAGCAACTTTGATTAATTCATCTACTGCTATTCGCCCAGCTTGGATTATATTCCCTTTTATTTTCTTTATTTCCATATTTAATTACAATATCATTTGATTTCATACAATAAAAACGTTGATCATCTATGAAAAACTCCCATTCAGCACCTGGTTTAAAACCAACCGTGTCTCCTGGTGTTATTTTTAATGATTCTAATGAGCTATTACCTATTTTTAACACTCCAATATAAGGATCTTCTTTTCTATTTAAAAGAGGATCAGAATTTTTTATTGGTTTTACAAAGCATCTATCCCCAAAACTAATCCATTTAGTTTTATTTTTATATAAATATATTTGATCTATAGCGGCAAAATACATATTGTTTTTAAAATATGATCTACTATTTTTTTGTTTACCTTGCATGTCATAAAACCTTCTAAATATATTTTGATGAACAACTATCGTGTCACCTATTTTTATTGGGGTTTTAATAGCTAGAGGAGTTGAAATAACCTTAGCAAATCTATTCACAAACTTCCAAGATTCAATTTTAGTGTTTAATATTAAATCTTTTTCACCTATTTTTTTATTATTGTTATATCTTTCACCTAATGGTTCTACAATAAAATCATATAAACTATCCATTAATATTCTAAATCAAACTCAATAGATATAGCCATGTTAGAATTAAATTTTTTCCATGGCAATATCTCTTTATTTTTTTTTATATAAATATTGTATGAATTATCTTTTTCATCTAACAAGATATGAGATATTTCATGTCCTCCATAAACTTGTTGACCAACAGAATAATGCATTGCTTCATTTTTATAATCAGATCCAATACTGATTTTTCTTATTACATTATTCATTTTCTTTTTCAACCTCTTCAAAAGTACCGTCTTCTAAATTTATATTAATAGATCCGTACTTTTCTTCTAATTCTTTTTTTAACTCTTCTAATTTTTGATTAACACCAGCTATTTGATGTAATAACGCGTGTTTTTGAGTTTCTACTATACCAACATCTGTAGTCAATTTATATAAATCGTTTTGAGAATCTGATACAGATTTTAATTCTTTTTCTGTTAATTTGTTTTCTTTCATTTTATTTAATTTAATTTGTTAATATCCAATGTCTTTTATAAACTGTAGTATGATTTGAACCTCCTTCAAACTGGCAGTGTAATTTTCCATCTACAAAGCTATACTTTATAAATACTTCGTAATTTTTTTCTTTATTTATTAGTTTTGTTTTAATATAATTTTCACCTTCTTCAACTACTGTTTCTGGTAAAGATTTATTTTCTGCAAAAGAAAAATTAATAAATTCATAACCTTTTTTTTCATCATGTAATATAACTACATAATAACTTGTTTTATCACTTGACCAAGCTCCTCTTAATTTGTCACTTAATTCTGTACTGTTTATAGCAATGCTAAATAGCATAACTATACATAATAATAATTTTTTCATTTAATTTAATTTAATTTAATATAATACTCTTAATTATTATTACTCATTTTTTTGAATTTTTCCACACCTCGTGATCCAAAATACGCAACATACACAGTTACTAGAAGAGATTTAAGTAAATCTACCCAGCCTTTATCTACTTGAAAAGGTATTTCAAAACTATCTAATAGTACTAATATAATTAAAGATATTGTTAAAAATATAAGAGTCATTGGTCTTGTGTTTTTAGAAAGCCAACTATCTGACTTCATATCGCTAGACCAACGTTTTGATACTTCTTGCATTTCCACAATATCCATTTCTAAAAGCTTCATAGCTTTTTCTTTGTCTTCTGGTGGCATTACTGGATCTTTGTGTATTAAGTTTTTAACTAAACCAAACACACCGTTATCCGGTAATACATCACCGACACTTCCTAAAATATTTGGTGCAGCTCCTGCAAGAAATTGACCTATTTTAGTGTCTTTAAATTTTTTTTTTGACATATTAACCGCTTCTTCTACCTAATAGTACATTTATTAAACCCGCAGATTTACACCTTCCACATTTACTTTTAGCAGCTTTTAACTGAGAAAAACTCATGCTTTCTAATTGAGGAAGAGTAAATTCTAATCCTTTACCTTTTAAAGAACCTGAACTTCTACTAAATCTATCTCTTACGACAACTGGTTCTTCAACCTCTATAGGTGTAAATACAGTTTCAGTATTAACATCATCATATATATGCTGTTCCGTGACTGGTTGGGTTTTTTCAATTATTGGTTCACCTTCAGGATTTGGACCAGGATCAGGTTTTAATTCACATTTAATCGCGTTTACTCCTTCACCTACAATTGCACCGGTTTGAAATATTCCATTTTTATAACAATCGTCCCAATTAGGAGGAGTTTCATTAGGTTCGTCAGTAATTACTTTAGTTGTACCCGGTGTATTTCTTGTTCCAGTGTTTGTTATTGTAGTATCTTTTATTGTATTAGTTCCTATTACTGTAACGCCATCAGGTCCATATACTTCTTCAGTTCTTGTAGTTACTACTTCTTCACCTGGTGTATAAATAAAACCTTGTCTAGCTTCAGTGCTTCTTTCATCAGTTTCATGACCTGTATTTAAAGGACTATCATCCGTCACTCTATTTATAGCGCTGTTTCTTTTTTGTTTTCTTAGTTCTAATAATTCTTTAACAGTATATGTTCTATTTGGATCAACTTTGGTTTTTGATCTTTCATCCATGTATCCTTCTGGAACATAGCCTTCTTCAAATTTATTTACTTGAATATTTCTATCTCCGTAAACACCTCTATTTTTACTTATTCTTTCATCTGCATAATCCCAATCAGCATCTGAAACTTGATACTTAGATTCATTAGGATTTCCAGCTACAATTTTACCATCTACAATACTCACCATACCTCCACCTTGAACCATCATGTCATATATTTGATCAGGTGTATATTGTGTTTCAGCAGTTTGATAACCAGCATCTTTATCAAAACCTTCTACTTGGTCAGCATATTGAACATTATAATCTCTAGACTCACCTATTGCTTTAAATCTAGGATCTATTTTAAACTTTCCTTTTTTAATACTTGTTTTAGCTTTTCTTTTATCAAAATCATCTGCTATAAATTGACCACCTACTAATTCACCTCTATTATACATATTAGCTATTTGATTTGCGTAATCCATAGCGTAATTTTTTTCTGTAGCTCTTCCTCCACCTCTTTCAGCGGATAATCTTTTTGAATTTGTTTCTCTATCTTTAACAGCTCTATTAGCTCTTTGACCAAAATCTGAACTACCTTTTATAAGTTTTCCGGTTAATGTTTTTATAACACCGTTTTGTTGATGAACATGTCTCCAAGAGTCGCCAGCAGAATTTCTTACATTATGTCTTAAAGGAGTAGAATTACTTTTTCTAGAAAGTGGATTGTTTTGTTTATATGCCATAATTAATATTTTTCAAATGGATCTGTTTTAGAGTATGCTTCTGCTTCCCAAGGTAAATCCTCAGCGCCTTCTTTCATGTCTTCTCTTGAATATTTTTTACCTTTCCAATACACAAAGTCATCATCGTAATCTAAATCACCTCGTTTCATTTGATCTAAATGTACTTTTTCATGCTCAATAACACTTTTTCTTTCCTCTGGATCAGTTATTTTATCTGATACTAGTATAGTGCCATTATTGTTCGCCTTACCTAATACACCTTCTTCTAAGTCAGTGCTATAGATAGGGGTAGCATCTTCCATAAATGGAGGTTTTACTTTAAATCTATTACTTAATCTAAAAAACATATTATTGTTTATAAGGAAATTTTTTATTTAAATAGTCTTGTCTTTTTTGACAACCACAGGGTTTATTAAGGCCACTTGCAATTTTTTGCACAGCAGCCTTAATACCTGTTTTTTTTGTAAAGTTTGCGATTGAATCGCCTAAACCTCTAGGCCTCATATCTACGCGTACGTAGCAGCGCTAAAATACATTTGTAATGCAGTAGCTGCTTGATCTTTTCCAAGAGAAACTCTAGCTGCAACACCACCTGGATTAGCTGTTAAAGCTCTCATTACCGCATTATAGATAGGGTTAACCTTACCTGTTGTAAGCGTTGGATTAGTAGTTGAAATTTTATCAGCGTGAACATCAAAAGTAACCGTTTTAGGGTTAGTTGCATCTGGGGTTCCAACAGCTGATTGTTTAAAACTTATTACTAATGTTTTTGCGTTTTGTCCACTTGCACCTGTAGCAGCAACTTTAGCTATATCTTCTACGTTGATTAATACATCGTATTCTGGAGCTAATGGTTGAGCAGCATTGTTATCTACAATTGGAAATTTAATAAATTTTGCCATGTTTTTTTGTTTTTGTTATTGTTAATGTTATTGTTAATTGGTTTTATACAGATCCATGACTGTTTTATATTATGATGTTGGTTGCCCCATATGTCTATTTTGTTTCATATAGTCATTAACTAAATCGTAATGTTCTTCTTTAAATTTTTCAGCATCTCCAGCTGGATTATCTTTTTTCCATTTTTCATAGATATCAGGTAGGTTTTCAACATTTTTTTGATGGTTTTCTTTATTTTCTTTACCTTGTTTCTTTTCTATAATAGCTTTACCTACATCTACCACAGCGCCCGCAACAGCTTCACCTATCATCTCTCCACCTTTTAAAGCATTTGAGTTGTCAGGAACTAAAATTGAAGTTCCATCTTTAGCTAAAGTTGAACCAAGTTTTGGGGTTTGAAAGCTCGTAGCCATAGTGCTTTTATATTGACTTAACGGTGATCTGTTGTTAAATCCTACATTAAAAGAACTAGTAGAGTTTAAAAAATTTGTTTTGAATTTACCTAATGTATCCATATTATCCAGCGTGATAACCTCTTAACGCAGCCTCTGCTTTTGATTTACTAGCATATTTAGCTGGCCAAGGTTTATCTGTTTTATTACTAATTACTCTCCAAGATCCACTCATTTGTTTAATACAACCACTTCCACCTTCGTCTTTAGCACAAGCATTAAATGGTGAATCAGATCTTTCATCAATCATTCTATCCATTTCTTTACCACGTCTTTCATCTTCATATTCATTACTAGATCTTTCATCTGCTTTTCTAGCTTTGCTAAGTAGTTTCTGAACTCTTGGATTTTCATAATCATATTCATCACCTCTTTCCGCACCACTACGCTCTGAAATATTCATAGCTTTTTCTCTTAATCTATGAGATCTAGTGTGTTTATTCATTGGTGATTCTACAAATTGAGAGTTTGTAAACCCAGTGTCTTCAACAGGTATTCCTAAATCTTGACCCGCATCTCTTACATATTGAGTTTGTAAATCCGCATCATAACCCATTAAGTTTCTCATATCAGCGTGATTAGCTCTAGCTTGCATATTTTCATACGCTAAACCGCCTGGCGCCGCTACGTCTTCTGCAAAACCTTGAAATCTATCTTGAAATCTTGGGTTCTGTGTAAAACCAATCTCATCAGAAGCATAGTCATCCATGTCTCTAACTAATCTTCGCGCACCCATAACAGAATCACCTACCATACCTATATTGTTCATAGGTGATGGAGTTTTAGCTGTATTTTGACCCATACCAAATGAATCATCAAGTCTTTGGTTAACACTCATGTGATTTGGTGACGTGTGATCGTGTCTATCATTTTCTAAATAATGTAAACGAGCTGACGCTGTTAAATCTTTATTGTACGCTTCTTTAGCGTCATAGCTCTCGTCTTTATGTTTAGAAAAACGAGGGTGATTTCCACTATATCCTCTTCCCATAATTAACTCATTTTTGGATCAGAAGAATAAGCTCCTTTTCCTTTAGACTTTTCCATTCCTTTTGATTCATCTCTACGATCTTTCATAGATTGTTTTTTGCTAGATTCTTTACCATCTTTAGCTAAACTTTCATCAAGTTTATCATTATACCCTTGTCTATTCATTGGTGAATGTGGATGTGAATGTGAACCTTTATCGGTATCGTAGTTCATAGCCGGTGATCCCTCAGCATCGCCTTTTTCAATATCCACTATTGGCATGTCTTTTAACTCTCTTGATTCTCTTTCCATTGGTGAAGAGTGATGTGCGTATAACGCTGAGTCTCTGTGCATACCTGATTTTTTCTCAGCTTTATGCATTTTTAGCGCCGATTTCATCATTTTCATCGGGTTGCTTGGTTGTTTATATCCCATGATTTTTGTTTTTGTTGTTATTATTTGTTTATTTATTTTTTAGTGATTCTACTTCTGCTTTTAGCTCTTGTATTGATTTAATTAATAGTGGTACTATTTTAGAATAATCTACACCCTGCATTTCTTCTGCGTCTTTTTTACCATTTACTGCAATAGGTACAACTTCTTGTAGTTCGTGAGCTAGTACTCCATAAGATCTAGAATTATCTACTTTCCATTTAAAGTCGTAAACAGGAATTTTAGAAACTTTATCAAGTCCGTCAAAATCTTTTAAATCTTCTTTTAGTCTATAATCTGAAGAAGTGTCATAGGCAGTTGCAGAGCCGCTAGTTCTAATGCCACCTACAACACCATTAGAATTATGAAATCTCATACAACTTGTATTACTTGAGCCTCCAGTATTACCTATACGAATACCACCTCTTCCACCATCTACATTTGCAACAGTTACAAAGTCGTCAGTAGCTCCGCCTAAAGTAGAAGTAGTACCAACCAACAAATTACCTGAAGCATCAATTCGCATTGCTTCACTAGTACTTGACGACGAGCCACTAGAGCCAACATTAAAACTTAAATATGGAGCAGCAGTTCCTGTTGAAGTAAATAATGCTGCTTTTCTATAATCGCTACCACCTAAGAAAATCTTACCTGTTCTTGACTGTATTATACCATTTACGTCTAGGATTGGATCAGAAAATGAAAGTCCAGTAAAATTACCAGGACTAGCAGTTCCAATACCTACGTCGCCGCCTAATGGGTTTAAAGCTATATTAAAAGCACTGCCAGTTCCAGTTGTTTGCCTGGCTTGTAACCAAGCCAAGTTTGTGTTACTCACTCCCGCTGCTAAAATAACAGTATTACCGCTATTTCTAAATATAGCTGAGGTTGATGTCCCTGGCACGGTGTTTAATGCTGGAATTGCTGTATTTCCTGAAGTAGTTATGTCTAATTTAGCTAAAGGACTATCAGTTCCAATACCTACATCGCCTATTCTTGAAAGTAACATTGTAACCGCGTCAACATCTGTTGAGCTTCTAGTACTTCTTAAAAAAGCTAAATCAGATCCAAAATTTTCACTTCCATTAGTAGCGGTTGCAGCAAGCATTGCTATATCCCACTTATATATGTCTTCTTGGTTAACCGAGTTTTGACTAGTTTTAAAAGTTAAAGCAGATCTTTTAGTACCTACAGCATCACCAGCAACAGCATCCCAACCTAATGTTATATCATAATTATTACCGTCGTCTAAACCACCTACTTGTAAAGTTGTTGTTGGACTATCAGTTCCAATTCCGACATTTCCTACACTTGTAATACGCATCCTTTCATTTGCACTTGTTCCTAACGCAACAAAACCTGAACCACCAAATATTCCTGTTGTGTTATCTGTAGAAAAAGATATTGAAGGTCTTGTTTGTTTCCCATCTGCAATAGCAACTGTAGGGTCGTCAGAGTTCTGAAGTGTAAAAGTTGCTATTCTACCTTTTGCACCAGTTGTTCCAAATATGTCAAGAGATGAATTACTTAAAGGCGAAATTGTTCCAATACCTAAACTACCTTCATGTGTAAGACGCATTCTTTCTATTAAAGCTCCACCACTTACTCCATCACCCATGTCGAAAGTTATATCACCTGATGTGCTACCCGCTACATTATCACCTACGACGAATATTCCACCAGTAGAATAACCAGAATACCAACCAAACTGTAAACCGTATTTTTCATTAATAGCATTACCTGTTCCATTTAAAAACAATCCCGTATGTGAATCTACAACAGATGTTGTTATTCTATCTGGTTGTGAAGTGTTTCCAGGATCAGAATTAATAGTTAGTTTGGCTTCAGGGTATTGCGGTCTTAAGTCTTCACCAATACCAACATTAGTGTTTTTACTTATTTTTATTCTTTGATCTGACAGGGTTGCGCTGGTGTCATTATTTTCAACATTATTTAATATGTATATATTTCCTTGCGCATTACCTGTAGCGCTATCGTCTCTTTCAAAAACAATTGCAGATTTTCTATACTTTGTATTTCCAGCTTCACTATAACCCACGTGTATACCTTGATATTCTCCAGTTGAAATAGTTCCACCAAAAGAAGCTCCTATACCAGTATTTCCGCCTAAGCTAACATCAAGTGTTTTTTGTGGAGTAACAGTGTTTACACCAATTTTTCCGTCTCCTTGAGCAAAAAATATTTCATCATCATTTGCGTTTGTAAATCTAAACCCACCTGTAGCAGCGTCTGGTACCTTAAATTTTAAATTATCTAAGTTAGCAGCTGTATAATTATTTTCAGTTGATATTTGAAAATTAGCGTCTCCAAAACTAATAGGAGTTTGCGCTGCAAAACTTGCTCCCATTTGAAGAGCGCCAGTCATTGTATCACCCGTCTTCAATACATAGCGATCATCTAATACTGAAGGAGCTATTCTTATATTATCTGTTCCCGTATATCCTACTATAAAGTCTACATCGGCTGATGCTACTTTTTGTGTAAATGCGGAAAATTTTATATTTGCCATTTTTTATTTTAATTTTTAATTATTAAGGAGCTACTTCTTGTACCATTGGATCAGATGCTTCAGAAATACAAAAATCCCCAGCTTCTGATAAAATGAAAAAAGTTACAGGTATAGGACCACCTCCACCTGGAAAAGTTAATGGCAATGCTAATATTGCATTTGCATTACCTAATATACTTGGTCCATTAAAGCCAGCCATTTTACTGTAATCCTATTATATCACTACAAGTTGTACCACTTGCAAAAACTTTTTGAACTTGCACGGGAATAAATGAAGAGTCAGGAACATTTTTTAATGTTACAGCTTGTCCAGTTACTGTTTCAACCTTAAGAGTAGAAGCAGGTCCACCTGTTCCTACAAATAAAGTAAACCCATCTGATTGTCCTTGAATTTGGTAATTCCCTTTGTATATTTCATATGTTCCAGCTGCTATTCCAGGAGTTTTTAAGTTTAATTTTGTTTTATCTGTTTCGTCTACAGACTCTATTTCACATATTACACCAGCTGCAGATATAACTACATCACCACCTTTAATATTGTATCCACTAAGATTAGTTGTTTGATTAAGGAAATCTTGACCTGCGTCTACTAGTGTAGTAGCAGCTCCAGAAGTATTAGTACCACTAGTTATTATTCCTGGTTCAGGAATATTAATAGTATCGCTGTTTATAACTGTTATCGCTTTACTTGGTTGATTTTGTGCCATGTTTTATTTTTATTTGTATTCTTTTGCTTTTTGAGATATTGGTCCAGCGGAATAAGGAACTCCGTCTAGTTTAAGTTTCATGCCATATATACCAGAACTAGAACCTTCACCATGTAGTCTACCTACTTGACTTAATGGTCCGTCCCATATATGAGATTCTCCAACTATACCAACTTTGCCTTTCCCCATTTTTTCTGCATGAGGATCAATTGTGTGATTATGTTTCATATTTTATAAATTTATTAATGCTTTTGGTTTTGTATATAATTTTCTTTCAAGATTGTTTCCAAATACTCCTCCAGCAGCTGTTTGAGCTTGAGGTGAAAAATTGTTTTCTGTAGGTATTGGAGCTATATCTTGAGCCATTCCAGGCGCCATTTCACCGTATTGATTTCCAGTAGCAAGTCCAGCAACTGGACCAACAGCGCTTTCAGTACTAAATCCTGATGCATATGCATTATTAGGATCTTGATTAGCTGCAGCTGATGCTGCTATTTGAGCTTGAGTACCAACTTGAGGTCCCGCAAATGGACTAGGTTGTAAAACATTACCACCTAAAATTCCTGAAAAAGGATTTAACATATTTGCCATTTGACCAGAATTTAATCCAGAATTAATACCTCCGCTTACAGCTGAAAAAGCTGGATTTGACATAAACCCAAAATTTAATGGACTTTTTTTCATCTTTCTTTATCTTTATTTACATTATATATAGATGTTTGTAATACCTTATCTATATAACTTTTACCTTTCATTATAGAGTTTCTACGTTCACTAGTAGGTATATCATCTTGACCTAACATTATTCGGTAAATTTTTTGTATTAACTGTTTACCTTTAAAAGAAACTTTATATATATTATATTTTTGAGTAGATCTATTTCTATGTCGCCATAGAACAACCCAATTGTTTTGAATTAATTTATTCCATCTTCTATTATTCCAACTATATGAATATGTCCCCATTTTAAAATCTTTAATGGTAAACAAATCTATACAATCTAAATAAATTAATAATTCTAAATCAGAATCAGTTAAGCCGTTATTTTTACAAGCCCACTTACGTATAATGCGATAGTGTTTAAGCAGATTGAGATCTTTTAAATCTCCTGCCGATAGCCTTTTCATAAAACAACGACGACGTCTTGCGCCTTAATAACTTGATAAATATTATTATTTATTTCTATTTGATGACCAGCGTGTCGGTCATAATATATTATATTTTTTTCTTTTATTCCTAAAACTTCTTCTCCAATAGAAATAACTGTAGCTTCAACGTATCTTATATCTTCTCTATCATTTTTACTTAAAAGTAATCCGCCTTCAGATTTAGTTACTCCTTGTTCTTTTTTTTGTATAATTAAATTTCTACCTACTGCTTTCATTTGTTCTAATATTATTAATTACACAATCAGTTGATAGAATTGTAGTTGCTACAGAAGCCGCATTTGTTAGAGCGCTTTTTGTAACCAGAAGTGGATCTATAATACCTGCTTTAATCATTTGTACCATATTTCCTGTAACTACATTTAGACCTTCACCTTCTTTTTTAGGTTCTATAGGTTCAATACCTGCGTTTTGCAATATTATATTAAATGGAGCTTTAATAGCTTGTTGCAATACTTTTTCACCTACATTTTTATGATCTAAAACTTTTGAAGCATTTAATAAAGCAATACCACCACCTGGAACAATTCCTTCTTTTATCGCGGCTTTAGTAGCACATATAGCATCTTCAATTCTATCCTGTTTTTCTTTTAATTCAATATCAGAATTAGCACCAACTTTTACTATAGCTACTTTAGCAGATAGTCTAGCAAGTCTATGCTCTAATCCAACTACTTCATGAGGTTTTAATTTTTTAGTTAAATCTTTTTTGATTTTACTTATTATTTTTTCAACCTCTTGACTTGTGTTTTCAACTTGTAATATTGTTTGATCAGCTGTAGTAGTAGTTTTTAAACAGGTACCTAAATAATCTAGTTGTATTGTATTTAAATCATCACCTAAATCTTCGTTGATTATTTGTGAGTTTGTAAGTAGTGATAAATCTTCTAGTATTTCTTTACGTCTTAAACCAAATACAGGAGGATCAACCACATTTACTTTTATATTACCTTTCATTTTATTCATTACAAGAGCAGATAAAACAGGAGGTTCTACTTGTCCTATAATAAATAAAGATTTATTATTTTTTATTACATGTTCTAATACATTTTGTATTTGTCTTATTGATTCTATTTTAGAATCTACAATCATAACTAATGGATTGTCTAATTCACTAAGACCTTTTTCTTTATCTGTAATAAAATTGTGATTTAATAAGCCTTTATCATATTCTACTCCTTCTACTACTTCAACTTTTGTTTCACCAGCACTAGATGGTTCCATTATCACAACACCTGTTTGACCAACTGCTTCAAATGCTTCTGCTATTAAATCTCCTAATTCTTTGTCATTGTTTGTAGATATTGTAGCTATTTGTTGTATTCTGTTTTTAACAGGAACTGATTTCTCAGTAATATAATTAACTACGTTATCAACACCTTTTAATATACCTTCTTTTACTTCTCTAAGGTTTCCAGGTTTTAATTCTTTATAAGCTTCTTCTAGTATTGCGTGAGCTAATACCGTTGCGGTTGTTGTACCGTCTCCAGCTTCTTTAACTGTTTTACGCGCAGCTTCTTTTATTAAAGTTGCACCTATGTTCTCTACAGGATCTAAAAGTATAATTGAATCAGCAACCGTAACTCCATCTTTTGTTATAATAGGGTTTCCATTTGCATCTTCTAAAATAACACACTTACCGCTAGCTCCTAATGTGGAGCTAACAGCATTTGTGAGTTTTTTTATACCTTTAAAAACCTGATCTTTAGCTTCATTGCCAAAGTTTAGATTTTTTACTATCATTTAATTAAATTTAATTTGATTATTTAAAGGTTTTAACGACCTTAGGACCTTTTAAGAAATCTACTTTTTTAGCATAGTGTTCTACTGAACCATCAATAGCTTGCTCTGCTCCTTCCATAGTTTCACGTCTTGTAACGTCGTTCCAAGTATCTTTATCTGGATCTCGGTATTCAGTTTGATAAAAACCGTTGGGTAATTGAGTTATCCTCCAGTTCTTTTTTTCTGCAAGATGTTTCCAAAGGTTAATGGTTTCTTCTGTAATTTGTGGTTGACTATTCCACGTTTTAGTCTGATAATAAAACGTCATAATATTTGGTTTTAAGTTTA
>WLWG01000368.1_pt1 | contig 46801 bp, 23 predicted proteins | sample 6712871 | NCBI WGS metagenome assembly WLWG01 (sample SAMN12718693, study PRJNA515312) | sponge metagenome | isolation source: marine sponge | host: Mycale hentscheli | place: New Zealand: South Island, Marlborough, Capsize Point | collected 2003-05-01
AAGAGCAGTGGCTGTGGTTGGATCTGCTTCTAGGACATCTAGTCTTGCAGATAGAGCAGCGTCAGCAGCATCGGCGTCAGCTTCATTTTGGTCTACATCAGCTTGAACACCGTCAACGGCAGTCTGTGTGGTAGCGTCAGCTTCTAGGACATCAAGTCTACCAGTGACAGCAGTGTTGTTTGTCTCAGTAGCAGACTCTAGTTCCTGTAGAGCACCTTTGATGTCTGCACCATCAGTGATGGTAGCACCAGTAAAGGTACCAAGGTTACCAACGTTCTCAGCAAGACCCACGAGGGTTGCCATGTCGTCAGTGTCTAGGTCAACAGCTTCTAGAGTTGACTCTAGTTTCTGTAGAGCTTCCTTGACAGTAGAACCGTCATCAATAGTAGAACCAGTGAAAGTACCAAGGGTTGTTTCGCCTGTTGCGAGACCTGAAACTGACTGTAGATTATCTACTTGAGTTTGGGCAGATACAACTGATGAATCATTAGCAAGTTTGACCCACACACCAGCATGAGCAAAGTACATTGCTCCATCAGCATGTGAGTGAGCTACAGCACCATGGTTATCAGTAGCAATAGGGAAAGAATCCTGATCTGCATAGTAGAAAGGAATGATGTTTTGACCTACAGGTGCTGTAATAGTACCAGTAAAGTCAGGACCATTTTCTACTGTTGTAATCCTATTGTTGAGATTCACAAGATAGTTTGGATCATCTGATAGTGCATCAGACAATTCACCAAGTGAATTCAGTAGGTCAGGTGCGTCACCAACGACAGCAGCTACCTGTGTATCAATATAAGCTCTGGTTCCTGCATCCGCATTGTCCAGGGCAGTTGTTGATGCGTTATACATCAAGAGACCTTCGTCTCCAGTGACACAAGCATTAAGAACACCGGCCATTGGTGTCCAACTTGCATCTGCTAAAGCAGCTTCTGCTTCAGCTCTTGTACGAAAGAATCGTGAGATTCTATGATATTCAATATCTGCACCGCGCAGGGACAGTACGTCAGCTGCGAGTGTGTTTACTACGGCCATTTAATTAACCTCCTTGAAAAGTTTCGACGTAAAGATAACCGGTTGCTAAGCCAGCTTGTAACATGTGGTTTTCAACTAAATCTACCCTGTTGACTACAGAAGAATCCATCTGATTACGATTGACGATTTCTGTATCAAGATTGTCTCTGATGGTGTCGATAAGATTATTCAAGGAGGTTCTTATCTCCTCTGCTCTTGCTGACACACTATCATTGAGATCTTTAAGATCAGACAATGAATTATTAATATTGGTATCAGAACCTATAATTAGGTTCAGTAGATCGTTGATAGTTGTATTTTGATCAGTATAGTCCTGGTAATCAGCCAGGTCTGACATGTTTAATAGACTGTTAAGTGTCCCAAATTGAATCTTCTTAGATACAGCATTTTGTAAATCTGCAACAAGTAAAATATCAGTTTGTTCTAGGGACAGAGCGACCGGCAACTCACTAAGTTTTAATGACGATGCCATTTTATCCTCCGATTAATGGAAAGAGAACGTTCTCAAATTCACGCATACATTATAACAAATAGTATCATTGATATTTATCTATTCCAACTGGAGTAATGTGTTTAGATGGGTTTCAACTTCCTGTATTCTGTTTTGTAGTACATCTATATCTGCTTCTCTACCAAATAATCCAAGAGTATTGGCACCAAAGTAAATTACATTACCCATATGGTTTTGTAATGCTTCTTTCTTTGAATGATATACTAATCTATTGAGAGTTTCCTCACCAATATTTCCAATACCACCTTCAGGTGTGACAGTGAATGTGATTCGTGTTGTTGCATCAATACCTGGAGTACCATCAATTTCAACACCAAACATGTACTCAGGTGGGTTCAAGTTGAAGTTTGTTTTTGTTTCATAAAAAACAAAAGGTAATCCAGAATTTGTGATGTCTGATTGATCAAAGATATATGTCCTGTTAGTTCCCAGAATAAGGTTAGGTGATTCTTGTCCATCAATATAGAAACATCTGTCAGAACCAATACCAAATAAATGATTGTTAGGTGTCTTATTGCCAACAGTAACTTTGAAAGTTACAGGTTCAGCAGAAGATGCGAACATGATGTAGTCAAGTACACCAGGAACAGATGTATCTCCACCACCACCTGTATCTGGTTGTCCTGTGACCCATCCTGTACCATTGTACATTAAGAAGTCATTAGCCTGTGGACTAGGCACAAAGACATCAGTCAGGTCATTGAGTTCTAGATCAACATCAAGTTGACCACCATCAATTGTAATGTTGCCTTCAATATTAATGTTATCTACATGAAGGTCACCACCAACAGTAACATCACCACTAAACAACTCATTCTTAAAGTCTGAGTATGTAATATGGTTTGTTACACTATTAGTACTATCTACTTCTACTCTATCTAAAACAAGTGCGTCATCTAGTCTAACGTCTGAAACCTGGTTCAGATCCCTGATCTTAATTCCGTCTGCCAAGGTTCCACCCTATAACTTCCTATGTATTTATAAAAAAAGGGGTCCACTTGGGACCCCCTCTGTCTTTATAGTATTACTACTATGGCATGAGTGATGACTGGTCATCAGTTAGTCTTGTGTGCAACTGATTTACGAAAACACGCAAATCAGTAATTGCTGCTGCAAGTTCAGCAGTTGTACTATTACCATCAACTGGAGCAGCAGGAGCTGTCCACGCTGGCATTGCGGCTACATCACCCCAGAAAGTACCACCAATGTCAGTTGCATTAAGACTGCTAGTAACAGTCACTGGTGCATTGACAGTCAGTTCGGCGGTAATTGTATTGGCTTCACTTAGTGAAGCTTTATCGGCTAGTAGTAGATCGACTTCAGTAGCAGTTACAGAGTCGGCTTCTAGAGCGTCAAGTCTTCCATCCTGGACAGCATCAGCGGCGTCTGAGTCTGCCTCATTCTGATCTACATCTGCCTGTAGAGCATTCAAGGCAGTCAAATCAGCCTTGGCATTATCAAGAAGGCCTGCTGTGTAGGTAACATCTGCAAGAGTTGCAACTCTTGAAGAACCCTGTACTGAATCATAAGCTACAAGGGCTGTTGGTGCACCAGTGAAATTAGGTGAGTCTAGGTCTGCCTTAGCAGCTAGGTCAGAGTCATTGGCAAGTTGATGCCATGCTCCAGCATGTGCAAAGAACTGAGCACCATCAGCATGTGAATGAACCACACGACCATGATTGTCAGCAGCACTTGGGAAGGCGGCTTGATCTGCAAATAACCATACACCATCTTCTTCTAGGGCACTAATAGAGTCAGATAGTCTGGCATCTACAGTATCAATGTATTGCTCAAGTGCAATATCTCTTTGCTCATGGGTGAGCTTGTTCTCACTGATTTGGTTCTGAAGGAATGTATCAACAGTCTCAAGTGCAGTTACACTATCAGAGATAGTAGTATTCAACTCTGAATTGAGCAAACTAATTTGAACCTGAAGAGTACCATCAGCAGTCATTCTCTCTGACTTTTCAAATTCATCAGCAGCAACTAGAGTTGCTACAGAATCATCAAGTGCTGCAGAAAGGGCAGAGTCGTTGTTGTCAGACTTAAGTTCTACCAGATCAATTTTGGCACTGAGTGCAGTATCACCATTGGTTCTTGCTTCTGCTTCAACTGCTACTTTAGCATCAACATAATCCTTTGCACTAACTGTATCACCAGAAGCATCAGTAAGATCACCAAGGTATAGATCTTTGTTGAACATGATCTTACCAGAAGCATCCATGATGATGGAGTCTTCATCAATAGCAGTGATGCCACCATTGAAGTAGTTGAGTTGTCCCCACTGGGAGATACCATCACCTACTTTAAGTCTTGTTGGACGTTGGATGCCATCTTGATCTACATTAATTTCATATCCTTGCTCACCTTGTAGTAGTACTACTTGACTATTAGCATCCCAGTTTGCCTTCGTATCCCTACGAATGACAATTCTCATATTGGTTGTTGCCATTTTGTTCTAAAAATATATCAATAATATTTATAAAAAAATATCATAACATAAGGTTTTTCTGTTGAACCATCTTAATTAAGGTTACTTGTTTATCAATACAATCTTTGAGGTCATAGTTATCCAGAATATCTTGTCTTGCATTCTTACCATAATACAACCCAAGTTCTTTATGTTTCAGGATATCAGTCACACTATCACACAGATCATTGGGAGAGAAGAAATCAAACAGGACACCATTATATCCATGTTGGATGACCTCTCTGATTGGTGCAGTATCAGACCCAATGATAGGACAACCCACTGCCATTGCCTCCATCAAACTCCAACTCAATACAAATGGATAGGTTAGATAGACATGAGCAGAACTGATCTGTAGGATCTTTAGGTATTGATTGTAAGGTATTGCACCTGTGAAATGAACCCGTGAGGGATCATACTGTCCCTTGATTTCCTTCAGGAACTTGTCCTTCCACTCTCCTTTCTCACAAGCAGCACCATAACTTGTTCCCTTCTCATCACCCATGATGACAATATGTGCCTTAGGGTTCTTCTTCTGGATCTGGGGGATGGCACGGATCATGGTGTGGACACCACGATAGGGTTCTAATCTCCTGTTGATGAAGGTAATCACATCATTCTTCTTAGTGAGTTTGGTTCCATCCTTTAATTTCACACCCACAGGTTCTTCTGCTGGTTTGACCACATCAGTATTGATACCATCATGGATCACACTAAACTTGTTCTTCCACTTGTCTGGGTATGTACTTGCTTGAAAGTGTGTGGGACATACATTCCAATCTGCCTGTTCCAGTGTCATATAGAGATAGGCATTCTTCATGATAAGCATACTCTTACTCCTGAAGTCCCTCTCCCTTGCAAACTCTAGGTCAAAGTTACAGTCAAACCCCTCTTCATTATAGAAGTATTCCTGAAAACAAATGAGTGGAACATCAGGCCAGACTGTCTTGATGAAGAGTAACTCACCCCATCCAGGATGACCATAGATGAGGTCTGGTCTGAACCCCCTATCCTTCAGTTGATTACAGGCAATAGCACATGCCTCACCCCTGATAGTCTTTGCCTCAATCTCTTTGACTAGGTGGTGTGCTTCCTTGGTGGTTCCTTTGTGTAACTTATATCTAACATGCTTGACTTTCTCACTCAGTGGCTTGTTCTTATCTGCCTCATTGATACCAAGACCCACAACCTGGTGTCCTTCTTCTGCTAACTTACTCGCAAGGTGACAGAACTGACCAGGAAAGTTCTGGTGGATAAACAAAAAATTCATATTGTAGAACAGTCAATATCTGTAGTATTTAGAGGTCTCTATTGATGGAGAATGTCTCAGGGAGGACTACCCACTGACCATTTTGCATCACATATAGATTGTTATCATCTGGTGATGGATCAACCTTACCTTGCATTTCATACTTCAATTGATTTATCTCTGTATTAAGGACTTCAATCTCATCATACAAGGTGTAGATACTATCTGTCAATGCCTTAACACTATCACCTACAGCACTCTCTACAGTGTCTTCAAAGTTATCCTTGCTCACTACCCCATTAAACCACTTCTGGTCTGTGTCATCCCACATCAGGACCTGACCTTCCTTCAGTAGTCCTGTGTCTATCTCTACATCCTCTAGGTCATCAACATATAGACCATTGATCTCTGCATTAGGTCCTAATGTAATTGACTTATTGATAGTTATATTATCTACTTCAATGTCAAAATCATTGGGGTTGTTTGCGTTTGGCTTGATGCCTAAGAATGATATATCACCTGTGAAGTTTAGGTCTTGTCCTGTGATCCAATTGACAAAAGATCCTACAGCAATCCTACTTGTAATTTCTTGTGTGCCTGGTTGAACATCATTAATAACCAGTTGGTCCTCAGGACCCATTGTTGCGATAGTAATACCAGGTAAGGCACTTATCTTTATTGCTTCTGCCAAGAGTTACCTCATTTCTACCATTGTATTTATAAATAGTCCTAGTTATTATACCATATTATGCCATTACCTGCTGGTACGAAAAGATATCAACACAATGAGACAAAGGAAGTTAGATATTTTAGAAACCCACCCAACTTACATGCTTGGAGCAAGATAGGAACACCTGGATCTAAGTCCTGGAAGTGGGTAAATGATGGTTCAGTAGAAAAGTTCATTGGTCCAAAGGAACTTATCCCTGAAGGATTCATTGCTGGAAGAATTAAAACTTGACAAGATCCCCTTTTTTTGTTAGACTTGCAGTGTCAACAAAGAGAGGTAGTTATAGCTAAGCTATTAAGGCTTAGATGGTTGTATTATTTTCTGGTTCCAAGTAATCAGTATAACCTTCTTCTCTAGCAATCAACCTTCCATTCTCATAAGTGAATTCCCAATCACCAACATAAGTGGAAGCAACAACTATTCTTAGATTATCTTGTCTTACACAATTATCAAACACAACAGGTTTAGTGACCCATACTCCACCTTCCATTCGACCATAATCAGTTCTGATGTGATCTCTTTGTTCATATACTGATCTTGCTTGATTTGGATTATCTGTATCAACTGGTTTGCAGTCTTTATCATGTCTCTTCCACAATAGTCTGGAGTCTGGTTCTACCCATTTACTACAAGAAAGAGGAGACTCGAAGGAGGATATGGTATCACCCATAGGGTTAGCACACTCAACACCTTTCAGTTCCCCACCAACCAGTTCAGGAGTGTAAGTACATCTCTTGTAATCCTCATGTGCTGTTGCAGCTTCTGTGACCCACTTACCATTGGAGTCATATTCACCTAGTGTAGAACGGACATAACCACTAGTTACATTATAGAAATCATTATCAAATACATCTGTATCCAGGACACCAAGATCAGTGATAGGAATACTATCACCACCCATATAATCTGAATTTACAATAGGTTTACCATTGACGGTGAGAGTGCTCCCTGCCATATCATTGACATAGACGCGTCTGTAACAATTGTTGTTAGGTAAGTCCATTTATTTCTTGATGATCCAGTTGATAGTATATGAATCAGGTCTTGTATGTGAATCAAATTGAGTATCATAAATTCTGGAAGTAGAGGACTCTGTGGTTACATTTCCTGTCGCGTTGGCCGCACCTGAATCATAATTATATTTTAGTGTGTGATTGTGAGCACCTTGACCTGCAGCGGTAGTAAAACTGAGAGAATTATTTTCTGGTCTTAATGCATTTGTACCACCAGTCGAGCTGTAAGTCTGTGCTTTGAACTGATGAGTATGTGTACCACCTCCCCACTCAACGTTGATATGGTTTGAAGCTTCATTGCCAGCTCCAGTCTGGTTTGCCCTATTCAAAGCTGTGGCGATTGTAGCATCACTGATCGAGTGATAATGACTACCAGAAGTGAGATACTGATTTCCGTTATTAGTGTAGACCGCAGCATTTTTTGGAATTGCTGTACTAGAAGCAATCTGCGCACCCAGAGCACCGCCGGCTGCACCACCCGGCATTGCCAACCACCTACCTCTTAGGTCAGGGATTTTATTACCAACCAGAGCATATAGTGCAGGGTCTTCGGCACTATTGATAGTCCTACCATCACAGATATACCATCCATCAGGATCATCTGAACCAACATAGGCATTGATCATACCTGGTGGAGAAGCAATCTCTGTCAGGCCATTGATCTGATCCTGTAGAACCTCATCACCATCATCTACATATTTCTTGGGGATTGCATTATTATCATCAACTGTTGACCCTGGTACAGTGTCTGGATAAGGAACATCTTCAATCTTGACATCACCACTATAGGATGGGTCAAGTTTGAGTGTCCTGTATAAGTATGACTTACTATCATTTGGACCTTGGAAAGGTCCACCAATGGTTAAGAATAGTTGTTCTGGATTGTTATCAACATGTGCAGTGAATACCAGTTGTTCACCAAAAGTGGCATTCAATGATCCTTCTGTGGTGAAATCAATTTTTCCTTCAACTTGTGTACCTGGTTCTGTTCCCATAAGAGGAATGTAACCACTTGCTACTGAGTCAACATATCCTTTGTTGACCATATCTGTGTCAATAAGAATGTCGCCATCATACTCTGCATGGTCACCTTCCCAAGTAATGAGTTCTTTGTTGGCTCTAATAGTACCACCAGAACCTGTCCATTTAATGATATATTTTTCAGGGTTGCCACCCAATAAACCACCACCCTCATCATTCCACTCCACTCTCTTGTAAGAGTCATCATCAGTGATACTAGGATTAGAGTCAGAAACTACTAAGTGTCTAAGGTATCCCTTACCAGCTGCAGTGACACTGTTCTTTGCTAGTGCGTCATCTTCTTTAAATACAAGTTCAGAGTGTTCTGTAAGTCTTGTCTTCTTATCAAACTGGAAGTAATATGGTGTGACATTACTATCTGTATGTGACACTGCATTCAGTGTCATTGTTCTATCAGTACTACTGGCAGTATTCCTGAACATGATACTTGCAAAAGTACCAGTGTTTCTATAACCTTCAAGAATAAAGGTGGGATTATTTTCTACACCCAAGTCAGTGTTCTTTGGAACCACAATAGACAGGTTCCCATACATGATGTCACCATCAATTCTCACATACTTATGTTCCTCATAGATATAATTCTCAACACTATATCTTAGGTCTTTACCCAAGAAATGAAAGTGCTTCAGATCATACTTCAGGTTAGGATAATCAGTTTCATCATATGAAGGATCATGTACATCAAAGGTGCCCTCCTTCTGGAGGATCATGATATCAGTATCTAGAATTTGGGTCGCCATATTCCTAGTTTTTAGTTATTTATGTCTCGTCGTCACCATCTGATGCAGGTGTTGTATCTCCTGCTCCAGGTGTTGTATCTCCTGCTCCAGGTGTTGTATCCTCTGGTGGGGGATACCCATCAAGGAGATCCTCTTTGGGTACCTCCAAAGGAGGAACATAGTCTCCCAAATTATCCACACCTCTTTCTCCAGTGGTCCAATCAATTCCATCCCAGAAATGTATCTTTTTCAATCCTCTCCTGAGATCTTGTAGTGAGGTAGGTTCCCCCAATATACATTGTGTTCTTGGTTCATCTCTTGGTGCATGGAATGGAACAGGTGTAACTCTTGAAAACATCATTGTGTGTGACTTAGATGCACCTGCTTTTTTATCATGGTGTAGTTGTATACTGAACCCACAGAAAAATAAGTGTTCAATTCCAGGTTCATTTGACCACATCATAAGACCCTTCTCTGCACCATTCTTTATCACCGGTCTCATCTCCTGTAACCATTGACTGGTCTTAATCGAAGTTTGATCCCACTCAGCAAAAACATTATAATCAGGATATAATTCATGACCGGCTTGACCTTCAGCTGCGTGAAAATTTCTAAAATTTCTACCAGCAGTTCCCTGACTACTCCATTGTTTAACTGCGTTGTCACCATAGGGTCTCATCTCATAGATGTAATAGAAACCATCAAGATCTCTCCACAATCCCCAAGCGTTGTTGATCATCAAGTGATCACCCCAGTCTTCTCCACCTTCATATCCACGAATATTGGTATAAAGTTCTGCAGCCCCCTTGCCACCTTCTGGTACTTTCATCCTAAGTGAAATACCTTTAGTAGCAAATGGATATAAATTATCTGTTGTATTAATCAGAAAACAATTAAAATATTGATACCATTTATACGATGAGTAAAAACTATTCCATGCAACGCCCCAGTTTTGAGGGTTATTCCATTCACTTGTATTTCCATACAAACCCAAAATATGTTTTTTGGAATCATTAGAACAAGATATTTGCTTTTTAGTTGCACCTTCACCAAAATATCCCGATGAGGGACATAGGTGTCCATAGGCTGCCGTATTCTGACCAGCCGCAACTTGAGGTCTCTCAGTTTTCAACTTATCATCGTCGATTTCGTGAAACAAAGGAGTAACCACGCCAGGTGAGCTTTTTGAGTAGTGGGCGTCAGACCCGACTTTATTGATACCTATCCAATTGAACCAAGTTGGCACGCCACTTGGATTTCTTGGACTGAAACGAAATATTTCCTGAGGTCCTGAGGGGGGTTCAGAATCTCCTGATCCCTGGCCAAAATTAAAATTTGGTGAACCAAATGTAGAGTCAGTCATAATTAATTAAGCTTTAAAATACAAAGAGCCGCCGTTGAAAAAGAAACCTCTTGATGAAGTTCCGGACTCACTTGATGCTGCTACTGGATCACCAACTTTAAATAAGTCTGATTCAGAAACAACTTGAGAACTTATTTTAGAATTGACATAACCAACGGTTGCTGCAGCATCAGTTGATGAAGATGTTGCCAAACCAGTTATGGTGTTAGCATTCATATTTAAGGATTTATTCATCTGGATAGTACCAGAAACTTCAAAAGTTTCAGTACCTTCATCATCAATTAACTTAAAGGTATTGTTATACCTAACAACACCCACTTGATTTTTTGCTAGTCGTAAATCTTGCTTGAGTGATAATTCACCAGTGATGGTACCACCTGTTAGTGGTAAATACTTGGATAGTTTTTCATCAATCTCATCTTCACTGATAGTGAATACAGGATACAAGTCAGACCTGACTAGGTTACCAAGACCCGATTCGAAAAATGGTATACCATCTCCACTTGCATTTCTTACAGTAACATCAAAAGTAAATAGATCTAATCCAAAAGTAATATTGTCAATAGTATAGATGCCTCTGTGTGTTAATGAAGACTTGACATTATTCAATGCTGATACTTCAACAATCTCACCCTTATATACATTAGCAAATCTCTCAACTACATCATTTGAATCTCTAATATTGTAGACTAGTTGTGTGACTTCATCTAAAGATGCAGCTACCTCATCGTCCTCATTCAAAACAGTCATCTGACCAGAGGCAGGACTGACATTATCTACTAACTGATAGTAGAAATTAATCTTAGCCTTTGCTAAAGCTGCGTCAATTTGTTCTTGTAGATCCTCAGTTACTACTATAAGTTCCTCAGTCCTGTCTTGAAGGTAACCAATCTGATAGTGATGATCTATCAGAGTAGAATTGAGATTTGTTAAGAGTTTGTTCTCAATAAAATCTATTCTTTGATTTAAAAATTCTAAATCTCCTTTAAGTTCAACAATATCAGTATCAAACTGTTCTTCAACATACTCTGAGATACTATGTAAAGATACTTTAAACAGTTCACCAGAAGACCTACCTGAAGCGGGAACCACTGATGGTCTCTGTAAGAGTAGTAGGTCAGAATTTAATAGATTTGAAATTGCCATTTTTTAATAAGTCCCACTGGTAGAAATGACTGTGCCACCTGTAATAGTATCTATATCAGATGCAACAACAGAGTCACTGGTTACTGTTGAGATGTGTAGGTAGTTCATAAAATCATTATGAATGTGTTGATTGCCAATTTGCATTGGGATGACTGTCCAGTCTCCTGACCCATCATTCTTCTTCTCTACAACATCACCAAGATATAATCTATTCTGATTTTCTAAATCAGAACCAAGAGTACCCCAGTCATTCTGAGCATACTTATAGTTGAAGTCAGAGACCACATAGAAGTTACCAGGTTTCTCATTACCTGTCATGTTGGGTCTTTGATCTTCCTCATACCCAATAGCACCTTTATATTCTCTGATGGCATTGATTGCTACATCAACTTGTCCTGTGATTCTGTCATAAATCAGAGTTTTACCTGGAAACATTAGTCCAGGGGCACCACCAAGATTTAATATTTCATTCTCTTGGACAGCAAGAGGAGCAACATCTGCTTTAATAGCATCATACCTAATACTATTTACTGTGTCATTTGTTTGAACTACAAACAAAGAGTGTTTTTTGATAGTAGCCATATCAAGGAGTGTCCAGTATATCTAATTCTGCCATATCAAAGTAGTGGGTAACAGTAACATTTACATCATCACTGTTAGGATCTCCATCAGTAGTGATCTCTCTTTGAACTGGCGTCTCTGCCTCAAAGTTCATACCACCAACTTCAGAGTCGCTGAATAGAACCCAACGACCACTGATACCAGTGCCATCTGTATACCATTTCCACTTCCTGCCAGACTGATGTACCTCAGCATCGTCAGGAATCTGACTTACATCTGAAGGTACCTCACCAAAGCTATTATAGGGGGTAGTCATCTGTCTTTTCCTTATACAAAACTATTTATCAATAATAACCATAAGGACCTGGTGAAGGACTAGGACCTGGTGAAGGACTAGGACCTGGCTCAGGTGTTGGTTCGGGAGTAGGTTCAGGAGTAGGTTCAGGAGTAGGTTCTGGTGTTGGTTCAGGAGTAGGTTCTGGGGTAGTGAACCCACCAGTCAAGTCACCTAAGTTCTCACCTGTGATGTTCTCACCTGTGATGTTCTCACCAGTACCAAGTACGATTTCCTCATCATCACCCACACTTGCTCCTTCAGTCTGAATAGCATACTTAGGAGCAACCTCCTTGAAGTAATAGTCACTGTAACTCGTGTATTTGGGTGAATCCTCAAAGAGTTGAGAACTACCATCATCATACTTGAGACCAACTTTGAAATTCTGAATCAAGAAAGCGTGTTTCTTATGAACAAGACCCTCAGTTCCAATCCAGGTACTCATAGCAAATCCCCAGAACTTCTCACCTTTATTGATCTTTCTTTCACCCACCATAATAAATCTCATTTTACTATCAGGATTCCACTGATTCATCATATGAGTTGAAACTTCCTGCCCCACACCATCACCTTCCTCACCATCACCACCACGGGTTGTAGGTGAATTAGCGAAGATTGCTGGGTCTTCTAGTTTGTATTCATCAGTGGTTACACTAGCTACACTAGAAGCAGTTGGTTCGTCATCAGAATCAGGTTCATCTGGATCATCAACATTTGGTTCTTCAAAACCAGCACCAAACCGCCAGTCCTCTCTCCAAATACACTTGGTGTTATTGACGTTCTTCATTCTGATGGACTGATTATTGCCAAGATTATCTTGGAATGAACCGTGCATGTAGTTGGGTTGCCAGTCAGTGATTGCCTTCTCATAAGAACTCCAAGATAGGCAGTAGATGTCAAAGGAGAAGATTGGATAGGCACCTTCAATAGGAATCTCTTGTGGCCACTCTGCTGGTTCAGCAGACAACATCTCCCAAGTCCAACTATGATAGGAATTATTCTTGTTGTAATAATCCTTATACTTGGTTCCTGTACCCTCTTTGTTGAATAGACTCAGGAAGTACATACCAGGTGTAATGTTGGACTCATCCACACCACTGATCTTAGATCTTGGGTTTGCATTATCACCTACATCACCATTGTAATACTTCTGTCCACCCTTAGTGTAGACAGAATCTTGGTGGTAACTACGTGGGCAGTGGGAAGTAGTGGGGTACCACCACTGACCAGCCCAATCTTTAGATTCTCTGATATGATCATGTCTAGTATCAATAGCGAACTGCTTATCATAGAAAGAACCAAGTTTACCATCCTCATTAGGTGAAGTATAGTACTGTCTGAGTACCTTGAGTGCAAGATCATTATACATCTCAGTCATTCCAAATCCATAGGTTGGTGCCAAACTATGAATCCTTAGGACCTTGATTGTACCCAGTGTTCCTGCAGATTTACCAGGTAAGACATGGAATAAGAATCCATTATGTCTCATTCTGCATAGTCTATTGACTGCCATTGAAGTTTCATCAATAGTAGCACTGAAGAACTGGTCATCATTATTATTGTATGTGAAGATCTTTGGATTGTTTTCACCTTCAGTGTTGGCGTTGAACCTAACCTCATTATTTTCAGCAGGGTTTATACACTCTGAGATGAAGTCAACCTTCCTTCTGTCCCTCACACCACCAATAGCCTGCATAGCAGTTACAACAGCAACGATAATTGCAATTATTTCTGCTGCAGCAGCACCAAATAGAAGTTCAACAATGGTTATAATATCAATGAAACCAGGTCTATCAGGTAATGGTCTCTCAAAGTCAGGTTTGTCTGGCTTATCTGGATTATCAGGATCAATGTCTGGATCTGGTCTTGAATGATCAATTCTATCAATCTTGACACAGACTCTTCTACCTCTGGTAGGCCAATCCTTCATTTTATCATCATGCATGACCCCACCAAAGTACAGACCATCTTCTAAGGCAACATAATCCTTAGTTTGACCAACTTTGATTACACCTTTAAGTATACCAGTTCCTTCCTTTGGTAGATAGTATTTTTCATTTGTTGTACCATCAGCATTCTCACTCCACCAGACACGAACACCACCAAATAGGTCTTCATTTTCTGGTAATTCATTACCATCAGGACCAGTAGCACCACCATCACCACCATCACTAAGATCACCAATTTTCGTTTGTGTGATTGTTTGATTAGAACTGGTAATGATTGCCTTCATACAAACATTAGCACCGGTCAAAACACCGTTTGTCATAAATTGTTCAGGCAGTGGTTCACTTATCCTCTCGGGTGTACCAACAATCACGTACCTTGCCTTCAGTTTGCCTGCACCCTTAGTATTGTTTTTAAGTAGTGATGATGCAACAAATGATTTTTGATCAAGTGGGTCACTGAGATGTAATAGTCTTACCTCCTCACTTGGGAGAAGATTTGAAGACCTAAGCGCAAACTGGATATCACCTTTAGATGCCCAGTCTTCACCAAAATCATAACCATAAAGACGTGATTTGAAGGCTAATAGATTTGGAACAGGTAAAGGACCTGAACTAGCTGTTGCAGGATACAATTTTGATGTTGAGTATCCTGCTGCACATATGTTGTCACCAAGATCACCAGGTGTTCCACCTCCACCATCTACACTGTCTCCAGGACCAGTAGCACCAGTAGCACCATCAGGAGTACCAGGACTAGGAGTACCAGGACCAGGAGTATCTGGACTAGGAGTACCAGGACCAGGAGTATCTGGGCTGGGGCTGGGGCTTGGGCTTGGACCGATTGGACCAGGACTAGGACTAGGACTGAGGCCACCAGGTGGTAATCCTGGCTTGGGTTTGTAAGAACTTACATCAAATTCATATGGTGTAGTAACAGTGCTGAATTGGGGCCTATCTGGATTGTCTATGTCTGGATTATCACCTTTGGCTTGCCATCTGGTTCCAATACAGATGTCAACACCATCCACTGGAGTGTCCTCAATTTCCATTTTGGGTTGCATCCTTCTTTCAACAAACATGATTCCAGCAGAATCAAATTTGTTGGATTCCAACCACTTAGCTGTTATCCATACTGAACAACCGCGTGGTACGATGAATGGTCTGTGGTTTGCTGGGATGCTATACTGGTAGGTATCATGGAAGCTCCATGGAATCTCTTCTATTTTGTGGTTTTCATTTTCACTAAGTCCTCCGTCCCATAAGGAATTGTAGACGACAATCACTAGATCACCCACGTGATCATTGTGTACACTGTTATCAATGATTATCCAACCATCACCAACTGGTAACTGACCGGGGATAGGGGTTTTCCCGAAGAGAGGAACCCTGGCCATGGGTGTTTCAAGATCTAAATAAAAATTACTAAAGTGTGGATTGCCTAGGGAATTCCTTTCAGCATCTTCAGTGAAGTATCCCTTAGTTACAAAGTTATTTGGTCCAGTATATCCACACAATGATTTTATTTGATTTGGAGTGAAACTATCATCACCACCACCAGCATTAGGATCTGCAGGTGGAATAGGATCGTCAGGATATGATATGAAGTAATCAGCATCTTGTGGTACATTGGGATCAGGTTCATAAAGACCCATGACCTCAACACCCAGACAGAGTTTAACACCCTCATTAGGAGTCTCCGTAATACTTGGAATTTCCTGATCTGTTTGCTTTAGGAATGATACAAATATGGAGTCAAAAAGGGAATCTGCATATCCAGAATCTGAATTCAACCCATTCTGAAGAATAGTAACTGGAACATCAATATGGTCACCAGGCTTGAGCCTTGCACCCATTAACAAGGACCATCCTTGAGCTCTCTTAACAGCATCAAAAGGAACTAGATCTGGGTTATAACCAGGGAGTTCCCCCTGTGGGTCTTTATAGTTAAGAGTTGCACCCCATAGTTGGATGTCTCCAATGTGGGTATTCAATCCACTGTTTGTGAATCTTACATATGAATCTTGAGTAAGATTAGTATATGGAAGGATTTTACCAACAGAGATACGTTGAATCTTACCTGAACCATAAGTCAAATTATAGTGTTCATTAGTAAATTGTTGTATGCCGGGTGTTGATGAATAGTAAGCCTTACCAACTTGACCATCCTCACCAAAGGAGTTATTACATAATTGTTCTAGATTAGCTGGTGGTGTGAAGTCAAGTGACCCCTCAGCTTTTACCTTAACAGTTAGACATACATCAGTACCTTCTTTAGGCCAGTCCTTTTCTTGATTCGGTTTGTTATGGTCAACAGCACCAAGGAACAAGTACTTTCCTTCACACTTGACGTTTATTGCCTGTCCTTTCTTAGCCACACCCTGATTCTGGTTGGGTGTGGCTCCTTCAGTCATGGTGGCCAATGTGAATGGACCCTTATAGTCTCTAGTGTCTGACCACCAGATTCTTACAGAATCGAAACCAATTGGATCATTGGTTCCTGATTTAAAGGTGTCTTGTAGTGTTATTTTATATTCACGACCCTTAACAAACTGCTTTCTGTTGGTGTCATAGCCATCACCCATTTGTTTGTTATTGACATATTGAGAGTTGCCCTGGAATCCAGGCAGCAAGGGTTTTGTCTGGTCAATCTGGTCATAATATGCTTTGTAGAGTGTTGCTCCACCTGTAGTTCTGTTACATGCTGCTTTGAACTTCTCTTCTAGAGTTCCACCACCCTCGTCAACACTAGGACCAGGACCAGGAGTTGGGGTTCCAGGACCAGGTGTAATAGGACTTGGGTTGCCAGGACCGACTGGAACGCCTGGTTTTAGTTGTTGTTCAACTGCAAACAACTTGATTCTGTATTCCTCATCCTTCTGGATTGGTTGTCCATCAGAAGTTTCAGTAACCCTGACTAGTTTTGGATTGTTTCTGTTGTTTGAACCAGTGAAGTATGGATCATCAAATCCAGGTTTAGACTGGTTAGATTTGGTGTGGTCATCCCAGTAAGCAGGATGAATACTACCACTTCTTCTATCACAATTCTTTGTGAATTCATCCTTAGGAACTTCAGGAGAAGGAGAAGGAGAAGGAGAAGGAGAAGTTGGACTTGGAGTACCAGGACCAGGGTTATTAATGTCAATATCAATGTTGATATCACCACCAGGACCAGGACTTGGGATACCAGGACCAGGACTTGGGACACCAGGACCAGGACTTGGGATACCAGGACCAGGACTTGGGATACCAGGACCAGGACTTGGGACACCAGGGACACCAGGGACACCAGGGACACCAGGGACACCAGGACCAGGTGTGGGAGTGCCATCTGGTGTTGATGTACCACTATCAGGTGTTATATTTTTAGTGTCTTTCCTTACTCTGAAACACTGCTTTCTACCAGTAGGTTCCCAAGTGGTTACCTCAACCTTATCTTTTGAGATGATATGGAGATACCTGTATGTGTTGTTTTTGTAAATAATCTCTTCACCAGGTGAACCAGTTAGAATATGACCAAACCTTGTGGTGCTATCAGGATTCTTTTCATTTGTGAATAGGTATCTGAATCCACTATACTGATCATCACAATCAGCGGCAGGAGTGATACTAATGTCTCTTGCAATACCATTATCCTTGCTTAGATCGTACCACTCACGTCTTGTATAACTGGACCAAGAAGGGAAGAATATACCATTGTGGTTACGATTTGTGGTGCTGGATGCCATAACACCATATGATTCATATGGAGGGGTACATCTCACAGTGAGATTTGGATCTCCTGGAATTTCAAGTGGTGGACCTGTTTCTGCGTCAATAGCAGTCACACCTTTGAAACACTGTTGTCTACCAGTTGGTTCCCATCTAGGTCTTACAAGCTTAGAATCAGTACACAAAAACATGTACTTACTGGTGTTGTTGTTTATGGTGATAGTTTCACCTGCACGTATCACTCTTGAGACATCTTTCCACTTGTGATTATTTGGATTTGGTACATTATAAACATCAGTGAATAAGAGTCTTACACCATAAGAATCATCATTATCTTGATGAGACTTAAAAGTGAAGGTTTTCATAGGAGTGCCTTCGTCAGTGTGATCCTCAGTTAAACGGAAAACATTAATATTTGCGCCACGGCCAGCAACTGGTTTATATTTTAACCAATCGGGTAAGAAGATATCACTATGGTTTGGGTTGACCTGTGTAGATGCTGGTATGCCAGTCTTACTCCAACTGCCTGTACAAAGCTTTTCGAGACCTGGATCCTCTGGTGGATCACCTGGTGGTTCCCAGATTTTTAAAATTGCACCGTCGCCAGTGACCTTAAAACACTGCCATCTACCAGTAGGTTCCCATTTAGCTTCCTCATACTTATTGATGGTCACGAATCTCATGTACCTGAAGGTATTGTTCCTGATTGTTATTTCATTACCAGGATAAATCTCACCTTCATCCTTCCATACTGTTGTAGTATTATTTGGATCTAGAGAGTTAGTCAATAAGATTCTAACACCATTATAATAGTCAAAATTATCATTGAATAAACCAGATTTAACTGTAAGTGTCTTACTTGATTTGAGATCAAAGAACAATGAATCTTGGAACTTACTCCATTCAGGGAATAAGATGCCTGGGTATTGTGGGTGTGTCTGTGTAGATGGTAGCACACTTACTCTTGTACCACCAGATTGACCAGGCTTTCCACATTCCATGTCACCAATCAAAATTGGGGGATCTTCAGGTGGTTCACGATCATAGACTTGAACATCTCTCTCAATGTTACCAGAGACAACTTTAAAACAGTTCCATCTACCATCGGGTTCCCATTGGGGTCTGTTCTCAATCTTGTCACCAGTAACAATAATCAGATATCTATAGCTGTTATTATTAATGTTCTTAAAGCTACTGTCATCATCTATCACATTTGTGAATGATCCATACTGTGTTGTAGCAGAAAGTTTTAAGGTATCAGATAGTAACAATCTATATCCACCTAGTCCCTTATCGTTTTCGCTGGAAGAGTCAACTCTTACAGTTCTACGCTCATTAGTATTTTCACCTAAGTCAAAATAGTATATATTATATTTGGCCCATTGTGGGAAACTAACATTTGGATGGTTTGGATTCTCCACTGTGCATGCAGGGACAGCAACCAGTTGTGTATAAGGAGATTTACAGGTCTTCCGAGGGTTGTCATCGGGGATTGGTGGAGTTTGAGGTACTCTGACATCATTCTGATATACTTCAAAACACTGATAGTAACCAGTAGGAGCCCAATGAGGTGCATCTATATTGTCTGCTGCAACAAAATGAAGGTATTTTGCAGTAACATTATTGATGTTTCTTGTTTGACCAGCGTGTACTACATCATTAGCCTTAACAAAGTTTTCATTGGTGCTAGGAATCATGCTGTTACTCAACACAATTCTGAAACCACCAAATACTTCAGTGTTGTTTAGATGAGCCTTTACAGTTATATTGCTAGGTCTATCACTAATTGGAAGGGTATAATGGATCTGATCGGTGAATAGATCCCACTGAGGGAATTTGATTGGGTTGCTTCCATTAGTATTATACTGTGGGTTATTATTTTCTGTGTCTGAAGGCAGAACACTGACCTTATCATAACCTCCAGTACATCTGAAATTGGGTTCATTGATAGGAATGCCTGGTGGGACATATATCTCTAATTGACTACCATCAACAGTACCTCTGAAACAGTTTATACGACCTGTTGGTTTCCAGGTATCAGCAGCTTCATACTTATCAGCTGTTACAACATACATCCAAGAAGCGTCGGTCTTGAAGTTGATTGTTTCACCATATCTTAGTGTATGTTTGACCTCATTATGTCTGCTGTTTCTTAGTGGGTATTGAGAGTCAGATAGAATCAATCTGAATCCACCATAGAACGCATCATTATCATTAGCAGCACTGAATGAGATATTCTTGTCAGCCAATCCACTATCACCTAGGTAATATACAGTGCTCGGATTATATGAACTAAAGTCAGGGAAGAACATCCCAGGGTGTGAAGAGTTTTCTGTATCAGAAGCCAACACACCAACTTTGTGGAATCCAGTATCACATACATGGTCTAACCTTGGTGGTGGAATTTCATCTTCATTACCAACAGGTATGTTGTTTACTTCTACTGTGATACAGTTTATCCTACCAGTAGGAGCCCACTGAGGTGCTTCATATTCATTAGCAGTAACAAGATGTAGGTGAGTAGCATCTGTATTTCTACGAGTGATTGTTTTACCTGGTTCTAAGATATCAATTACTCTTTCAAACTTAGTATTCGCAGTTGGGGTCGCAGTGTATGCAAATACACATCTGATACCACCAAAGAATTGATCATTATCACTATGACTTCTTACAGTTATACTTCTACCCTCTTGAGCAGGACCTAAGTCAACGACTGTTCTGAGTTTATCCCCTACAGGAGGTACAGGATAATCACTCCATTCAGGGAACATGATACCAACGTGACTGGTATTTGCTCTGGTTGCAGGAAGAACACCAAAAGGTGAATATGAACTATTACAATCTCTATCTACGAATGGTGGAGGAGGAGGATCTCCAGGAGGAGTTCCTGGTGCAACATTGAAACATTCAATTCTGCCCTGTGGTTCCCAGTTTGGTGCTTGTACCATATCCTTGGTACAGAGATAAGCATATCTACTAGTAACATTATTTACAGTTTGAGTTTGTAAATCACCTGTAAGGATATGTTCAAAGAAGGTGGATGCATTTACATTGTTAGTTGGATCATCATTACATAGTAACCAGTTATATCCATATGAACGATCATTTTCTGGGGAAACACTGAAGACAACACTTTCTTTTGTGCCGAGACCCAGATCCCATCTCATCATACTGGTGTAATTACTGAAGTCAGGTAGGTTTACAGGTTTGTTTTTGTAAGTAACTTCCCTAGAACTAGCCATAACACCAGTTCTGTGGTATCCATTAGGACAAACTTTTCCAATATCTGGTGGTGGTGGAACATATTCTTCCCTTCTGATTATGATAATTGAAGAACCAGGGCCAGGGACGTTACCCTTGAATTCAAAACACTGTCTTCTACCTTCTTTCTGCCAACCAGGAGCAATTACTTCTTCATCAGTTACAATATGACAATATCTTGAGATATTTTTGTCCAACCTGACTTGATCGCCTGCAATACCTCGCAAAGATACTTCATCAAACCTGGTGGTTGCTGTTGGGTTGATTTCATTTGTAAACAGGAACCTGAATCCATACTCTTGATCATTCTGTGGATCAATATTGATTCTAATAGTGGTGTTGTCTTTAAGATCTACCAAATAACCATCTGTATAGTTGTCCCAATCAGGGAATAGTACACCTTGGTGATTGACATTCACTTGTGTTGAGGCACTTACACCAACTCTCTGGTATGGAGGAAGACATTTCTTATCACCAATATCTGGTGGTGGATCACTAGGAGGGATTATATCTTCAATGGGAATGGGATTGTCATCAACTAATACCTTGAAGCACTTGTATCTTCCAGTGGGTTCCCAACCATCATAACCCAGTGCTTCATTCTCAGTAATCATCCACATGAATTTGGACTTATTATTTCTAATGATTGTTTCATTGCCATCAGAACAAATCAAGTTTACACTATCATACTTTGTATTTTGATCTGGGAATGCTGTCGGAGATAGAATGATTCTATAGTTCCAACCTAAGAAATCTTCTTCATATGGATCTGGTTCAATTGAAATGGTATCTACATCTCTGATATCATATAGTCTCCTCTGTGGGAACTTGGAGTAGTCAGGGAAAACGACACCTGGGTGTCTTGCATTGCCCTGTGTGGCAGGTAGAACACCATGTTTTGTGAATGGAAAACTACAAACAACGTCTTCATTCTTTTCATTTGGTGGTCCTGGGATATTGGGATTATCTTCTGAGTCTCTTTCTACCTTCAGACATACATTTGAACCCTCTTGTGGCCACTCATTGATACCACTGAAGTAACCATCAGCATCTTTTTGTCTGAATACAGCACCTAGGAAGATTCTAGTACCAGTTGCAGTGATCTTATATGTCTCACTAGGTGCAACAACACCTTTTCTAATACTAGGTTGATCATTATCAGCCAGGATCAGGGTTTGGTCTGGAAGTAGTGTGTCACCAAACCATACTCTTACAGCATTGAAGATATCACTTGAGTTTTCACCCTTGGGTTCTACTTCATATAGTGTGATGTTGTAGTCTTGACCTACTTCAATTTCTCTATTAGCACTATCTCTACCAATAGAAGAAACCTTAGGGTTATTATTGTTATTATTTCCTAAGTAATGGTTGTTTAGGAACTTGGGAGTAGGATTGATTTCATCATCAAAGTAGGCTTTCTGAATTGAACCTCCATTATCCTTACATTCTTGTGTGAACCTTTCAACATCTGGATCTTCTGGTTCATTTGGTGTCCCCTGTTCTTCAATAGCCATACAGAGGGAGATACCACCATAGGAAGGCCAGAGATCTGATACAGCCAGAGCAGTACTAACATCTACAAAGTAAACATACTTAGCAGAAGCAACAATTGTTTTTGTATTACCAGACCTGACTGTCTGTGTGAGGTCAGTCCACGTGGTGTTATTAGTTACATCAAGGTCATTAGTGAAACAAAGTCTAATTGTCTTGTTAGTATCTCTGTGATTGGTGAACTTATATGTAGAACCATTATCTAATGGATAGAAAGCAAAGGGTCTGTCATATGTGGTCCAGTCAGGCATAAAGATGTTGTTACCCTTGTCTTGATCAGGGCTTCTACCATAAACCTTAATAGCATTGTATGGTTGTATACAGGTCTCTGGGATGTCTTCAGGAACAAAGTCAACAGAAACACAGACATCTTTACCACCTGTAGTGTAGTATTCTTGTGGTTCAAGGAGGTTGGCAACTAGGAAGACCTTACTTGCAGGTGCAGTAAATCTCTCAGTTCTACCAGGACTTACGACAAGTGTAGTATCAGCCCACACAGTATTGTTTGTGGGGATTCTATCATCTGTAAAACAGAATCTGACATCATCATCTGATAATTGTTGTACACCAAACTCATATAGTGCACCCTCAGTCAAGTTGATTGGTGAGGGGTTGCCATCATAGTTATTCCAGTCAGGCATTGTGTGATTGAGACCAGTATATGCTCTTTCTGTATGGAATACCTTGTTAGCAAAGAAGCCAGGGTTACAAGCAAAATCTGGTTGTTCTGGTGGTTCATTAATCAGAGTTGTCTGAATACAAATCAACTTACCATCAGGTTTGAAATTATCTGAAGATAGATCACTTACAACAAGGTACATGTAGTCTGCTGGTGCATCAAATATATACGTATCACCAGGAATTAGTCTGATACTGGCACTTACAATATTTGAAGTATTTTTTATCTGTCTGTCATTGGAGAAGACTAGTCTAATTTCTTCTTGGTTATCACCATAACTTCTGATCTGATACTGAGCACCAACTGACATTCTAGTACCAGTAGGGCTAGTATACTGACTCCAGTCAGGCATGTAGACTGATTTACCATCTACTATAACTTTTCTTTCTACATCATATACTCTGACTGCATCATATCCAATAGGACATGGTTCATCTGCTGGATCATAGATCTTGTCTGGTTTGATACAGATAGGGAGTCCTGTATTTGGCCAAGAAGATGTCTCTTGTGTGCTGGTACAGAAGAAGACATACTCACCTTCAGCTTCTACTACTTCTGTACCACCAGGTTGGATGACTCTCTCAACATCTGCATATCGCATACCATTGGTAGGATACATAGCATCAGCAAACAACAATCTGACAGCATGATTGTTTTCCTGTCTATTGGTGAACTCATATACAGCATTTTTAGTGAGTTTAATGCTTGAGACTGGAGTATCATAGACATTCCAATCAGGGACGTAAATATTACCAAATCTTACACTTGACTTATACAAATTAGTAGCAGCAAACTCTGGAGGACAATCAATGTCTGGAGTAGGAGCTTCCTCTTCAATCTGTTCAATAGCAAGACAGATGGGATAACCACTATCAGGCCATCCACTAGAGATGGCCATAGCTTGGTCAACATCTACTATGAAACAATACCTTGCAGGAGCAATGAACTCTTCTTGGTTTCCACTGCGAATGGTGATACTTGAATCAATATATGTTGAACCATATTCTGGTGAGACATCATCAGTGAATAGGAGTCTGATCTCCATATCATTGTCCATGTCATTGCTGACTTTATACTTGAGACCTCTAGTGAATTCATAGAAGGATAAAGGTTTTTCATAGATGCTCCAGTTAGGAACATATATACCATTTTGATTAACTGATCTACCATAAGCACGACCTGGGGTGTATCCAACTGGACACTCATGTGCAGGTCTTCCACGTTCTTTAAGTGAGACACAACTTCTACCACCAGTACCATTGGGGTATATGGAACTAGAATCAGTTGACCAACCAGTAAGATTCTTATAATCATCCACAGTTTGATTGTGAGTAATTATATACATGTGCATATAAGGGATCTCATAATCAATATACTGACCAGGAAGAATAGGATCAGAGTATACTGGATTCAAAGAGTCAGTAATTGGAGATGGCAACTCTGTAAATACTAACTTGATAGGATAATTTGCTGACAGATCATTGGTGAATCTTAAGGTACCACCAACCCTTTCTTCAGGAAATACAGTAACCATGCGTTGGGTTTGATAGTTCATCCAATCAGGGATGATCATATTGTTACGGATCCTGCTAGATCGCATGATTCTAGCTTCCATATACCCATCAGGACACCCACTAGTCTTCTCATACACACTCATACAACCAGTGGTACCAAAATGACCAATATTTTGTTTCTGTTGGTTGGTGGGTTTGTCTATTACGAAGTAGATGTACTTACCTGAAGCTACCACATTGGGTTTAGTATCACCAGAACGAACTAGATATTGGTCAGTAGCAACCAAATTGTTAGTAGGATTCTCTTCATTGGTAAAGAAGAACCTAACACTATAACCATTGAGGGCATAGTTAGTAATATTGTATGTCTTGCCTTCTTCTACATCCGTTCTTGGAAGGTCATAGCTAGGTCCTTGTGGTTCAAAGTTAGGATATAAAGAATTATCATTTTCTTCTCTCCATGGTAGTTGGATATTGACTGCTGAATATCCCTCTGGACAGGTCTTTTGTCCTGGAGGAGGACCACCTGGATGGTGATGTTGATCATCAGTTGTGATCAATACACAACTTTCTTCACCAGCTGGATCTACAGGTTGTTCCCACTTGTTGAGTGTGGCAACATACATGTATTTTGATGTGTTGTTGAATTCTGGTGTAGACTCACCAGCATTTTCAATCAACTTGAAGTCACTAATTACACTGTTGTTATTGATATTTGCATCATCAGTGAGGATGAACAAGACAGCATGTTCTTCCTGAGGTCCAAGGAAACACCTCATTCTGGCACCAACTCTTAGATTGTATCTCTGGATGGTAGGGAAGTTAGTCCAGTCAGGTAGTGTAGCTACAACATTATTATTGACCCTTCTTGTAGAAGGATATAACTTAGAATTGTAGTAAGGAGCAGAACAAATTTTGGGTTGTTTTGTATTCTTTGCACAAGTTACATCTTGCTCTCTAGCAATACCATCAATTGGTAACTTGGGATCATTTGCTGGGTAGATACAGACACCCTGTCTTCTTGCATCTGGATTCCAACCTGGGTTTGCTGGGTCTCTGGATGGCTGTTTATAATTATGTCTATACCCAGCAATACGCATGAACCTTCTGCTCTTCTGCCCAATATTGATGGGTGTTGCAGTGCCCATGAAGTCTGGTTGTCCATTATTATCAGCAACTCTGTCTCCCTGTCCCCACATCTGACCTGGTTCTAGGTGTGCAAGTTTAGTCCAGTACTCACCCTGTTGACCAAGTCCTGCACCAGCACCAACTTCTTGTCTTGCCCAATCACCTTTTACTGCATAAGCATTCTCAGACCACCACAAGGTGATTGGGAAATCATTATCTGGAGCAGCACCAATTGTAATCCACCTGTCTTTTGTTGGTTGAGCAGGGTCCCAAAGTGGAATGCCACCTGAATCATCCCAGAAGTCAAAGGTGTCAATGTCAGAATACTCAATCCAGTTAGGCATGTAGTCAATGCCAGTATATGGAGCCCAGTAACACTCAGGTTTCTGGAATCTATATGGTGCTCTGTAATCTTTATGATTTCCACCTGGATCTGAATTATTATTTCGAGGATCAAATCTCTTAGGATATCCATTTCTAGGACCATACTTGTCAAGTTTATGTAACTCCTCTCTATTGAAATCACCATCAATCTCAACTGTATATCCCGTAGCACGACCACTTTTGTTGTTAGGTAGGACAAATCTTAGGTAATTACCACCATATTTTGAAGTACCACCTAGACCACCAGCACCCTTTCTAGCACAACTTACAAAATATTTTCTCTTCTCATTCTCATTGTTGAAAACATATTCTGCATCCTGTGCCAACTGTTCTGGAGTCATTCTGTGAACAGAAAGTGTCTCTCCTTTAATCCAGTCATTACTACTACCACCACCAGTGGCTTGGTTGCCTTTATACCAGAAAAGGGTTACCTTTTGGTTGGGATCAACTGGCTTATCTTCTGGATCACTATATTTAATTCTAAATCTGATTCTCTTTAATAGTTCAGTTGGTGACTGACTGGGGTTATCCCAGTATTGGGCATCACCAAAATGTTCTCTAAGATCTAAAGTATAGATTCTAGATCCATAACCAGCCCAGTTTGGAGCTGTGGATACAGAAGCACTTGGATATGTAGCAACCCATTGAGTGTCTCTTGCTACAGTAAAATCAGAGTCTCCATTCTTTGCAAGGGCTCTAGCATTTGGGTTTTCACTTGTGACTAACTGACCACTTTGAAACTCACCTTCCCACTCTTCTTTCTCAGCATTGTAATATAATGTTCCCTCATTTTTTACTACATTCAGAGCAAGTGTGAATTCATCTGGAGTAATATCATAAGACTGGACTTCATTATCATATAGTCTCTCAAAGTCAAAACCTTGAGGCATCATATTCTGAATTTTTTCAACTAGGTTGATATGAACAACATAGTTGATGATATCAATGAAACTTAATTTTCCTTTCTGTCTGAGTTTTCTTGATAGTGCAGTCTTATCTAAGACAAAATTATGAGCACCATCAACACCTCTTGCCTTGTTGAACTCTTTATTGAATAGTTCTGTGACTAGATCACATGCCTTCTCTGCTCCAGCAGTGTGTTTGATCTTGATGTTTCTGAGTTTTTGGATCCTGCCAAACTGACCAATGATATTAATTGGTGTGAAATTCTTGAAGTCAAAATACTCTCTGATGTTGAAATCAGGAGGGAATGAAGTAGAGTATCCACCTACTTTTCCTGTTTGTTCATCAACCAGGAAGCTTCCTTGAATGTAATCAGGGAAGAGGTCTTGTGCAATACTAAAGCTTTGTTCTGCACCTGAAATAATATCTTGTAGTGCATTGATGATTTCCTCAAGCTCATCCTTTGAAGCATCACAACGATACATCACATAAGCACGATTCAAACCAATTTGTGCATATGATTTGTTTGATGCGTCTCTATTATCAATATCTGGTTTTAAGTATCCACTGAATCCTACAACACCATACTCCATACCCTCATTGGTAGTTCCCTGCTGACCAGCACCTACACTATACAAAAGGGTGAGGTCTGCTTGATGACTTACATTAGAGAAACCCGCCATCTTGTGGGGGTCACCAGCACCAGAGACGTTAGCCCAATCACAGTTATTTCCACCAGGACTTGACCAGTATCCAGCACCATCTACAACAAAGTCAGTCAGTCTATCATTATCTGTAGGACCAGAATTCCATTCACTTCTTTGGTCATATTCCCTTAGGTCATCAATATGAAAGAAGCGCATGGCTTCATGTTTCATATATGATCTTGTTGCTTCTGAACTATACTTCTGACGACCAGGGTTATGAGCTTCATTGTCCCTGGTTTTTGGAGGACCAAAAGGTACGACTCGGAATCTTACCTCGTCATACATCAAGTTGTTGTCGGTTATTGCATTAAGACCCATAATATCAACCTAAAGTCACATAAATTTGATTGAACTTATCAATGAACAATTTACCTCTAGTTGAGGTATCTTGTACTGTATCTACATTCTCACACACAGCAGCACCAGCAGGTCCAGTGGATCCTGGTGGTCCGTCATCTCCAGTGGCACCCTTTTCACCAGGAAGACCTGCTCCAGTGGCACCTGGAGGACCTGTAGGACCCACCTTAGTGGAAGCAGGTCCAGTGGCTCCTGTGGGTCCTGTCTTACCTCTTGGTGGTGGTGTGAACCCTGGGTTATCACCTGGGTGGAATTGTAGTACCCACTTCTCTCCATCCCATACCCATACCTTACCTGCTACATCTTCTACTGATAGTGGGGGTCCATCTGGATCCCAACCAATTGTATCAGGAAACAAATTATTAGCAACCTCAGATCCAGATCTTGCTCTGGAATCATTCTGGACTGACACACTAGTGCCAACAGGATCAGTATTATTGACTTCTAAATTGTTACCCGAGTACGTCATACTTCTGACTTCTATTGTTTTTATTTATAACCGTCATAACAACTTTATACTACCAGTTTCCATTCTTTCTTTGAGACTATGTGGTGTCGGAACTACTATTCTACTTTGATTTGATGACATATCAAACAATGGTTTGAAATCCCAGAAGTTAATTACTTTATCATAAGAGGCGCCATCATATTTTACATTTTCCATACAGAGATATAACCCAATACAAGCACTATTTGTATACTTGTCTTTAATTACACTCATGGAATTTGGATCTACAAATCCAACAAATTCCCCAACAGAGTGACCACCCTTGTCTGATCCATTCTCATCATTATCAGTAGATAAAATATCAAAACCTCTTGTATATGTAGATCCATTGGTTTTAGTACCACCATATACAATTGGTGCATATAGAAGCTTTGAAGGAGCCCAGTTGTCATGATACATCAGGAATAGGTATTTGATTCTCTGACCCACTGCTTGCGCCTTAGAAAACACATTGTGCCACTTGAATTGAATACCAATCGGTGACATCCACCTTGCTGTACAGTCTAGTGCTGTGTCAATATATCTACTACCAAGTAAGAGTCCAGCACTATGAGTCATCTGGTGTTGTGTATAGACCTCCAAATTAGCTCTCTTCATTCCATAACCTTGTTGGATATCCCAGTCCTTTTCATTACCAATTCTGTAATGTTCTGGTACAACAGAAGAAAATAAGTTGCCATACCCTGCATAGTCATTAAACTTCTTGCCTGGGAAACTTAAATTAAAACCCTCTCTCATACCAGAGTACATATGCCATGCAGTGTCATCTGAACTCAAATCATCCTTTGCTGACCATGAACCAGGCATAAAGAATGATTTACAACTCCTCATGTCTCTTCCAGAATTTACTGTATCTGGGTCACCTGGACTATATGCTCTCAGTTCATCAGGATATGGATTCGCCAATGGTGAATCAGTTGTGAATAGACCAGGAGAGGCATCAATAGTGAATAGATTTTCTGATCTCATTATAACTTCCAGTACAGACTATTACCCGACCTCCAAAAACCACCTGGTTTTGCTCCATCTTCAGTATCTGCTGTCAAGTTTTGACCTCTGAAGTCTTGTACCAGTGAGTCAACATAACTTTTAGTTGCCACTAGGTTTGGTTCTTCCATCAGTTGATATTGACTGTTACCATCTGGTCCCACAACTCCACCACCACCTGAGAGTAAGGCACTCGCGTATGCTTCGCTAGTAAAGACCTTATGAGTATTTGGATCCACTTTAAAAGCATAGTCAATTGCTGAACTCTTGACTACAAGACCAGCAGATTTATCATGGGAAACCACAACCTGACCATCACCTTTGACCCTAAACTCACTATCTGACCCATGTCCCTTAACAACAAAAGCAGACTTGTCACTATTAGGCATCCTAACAATGTAGTCTGATGGGATAGAGTTTGAAGTAACCTGAGAAATATCATACAGGAAAACCTCTGGTTGACCATTGACTTCTAGTCTACAGAGTTTTTTAGTATCATCAACATTAAATCTAAGTGGTTTTCTATACTGAACAAACTCAGCACTGATCTTGATAATTTCTTTTTGATCAGCTAAGTTACCAAAAGTAATTGATCCACCTTCACCATCTCCTCCTATGGGAGAGAAGTTAAGTGTTGCTTCTTTAGCTAAACTAAAAGTACCCTCAGTGGTTAGTCTAACAGTGGTCTGACTTGTAAGGTCATTGTTCTCCTTGATGATGACATCACCAAAGATAAAGTCAGCACCATCTCTTCTATATCTTAATTGGTCTCTAGAATCAACATAGTTTCTAGTGACACTCTGTGAAGAAAGCATCAACCAACTACTGGATGTTTCATCCCAATAGTATGTAATACCAGATTCAGATGTGTATTCTGGTTTTAAACTAGGATTCTTTGGAAAGTTTAGCTCTGCCATCTCAACACTTTCTTTTATTTATATTAAAGTGTAAAATAGTTATTGTTCTCAACAGATTCCATTCTGCTCTTGAGACCATCAATAATATCTCTTACATCACTTTGTTGTGCTGAGATTTCCATATTGATTCCATTACCTGTCAAAGCAATCCATTGTGTACTATTTTGGTCAATATAATTCATCTTAAGATCACCAGTGCTGCTATCAAACCACAAGGCACCTGGTTGCATGTGTATAGGTGGTAGTGGGTTCACATAGACTGAAGCAGTGATACCAAAGTTAGTCAAACCAACCCAGTTAGCTGCCTCACCATCATAGACATACAATGAGTAGTCATTGGAATCAATCCAGAGGTCAGTAGCAATAGCTTCTCTCTGTGATGGTGGGAAGTCAGATATAGTAACTCTACCACCATTAGCTTGCTCTGGTAAGAAGATCCAAGACTTCTTGTGTTCATCATAATAGTACTCTGCAATTGTAGGTGGAGCTACAAAGTGCATGTTATGATAAGGAGTTTTTGGAAAGTCTACTGAAAGTGCGTCTGAACTTGCCATCTTTTTGAGTTATTTATGATTCAATGGTAGTAGGATCTATGAGGTTCACTGAACCATCCACATCGAATGGATAGATCCACCAACCCATAGCATTGTCTACAGGTGAACCATAAGCAAGTCTCAGAGGTGCATCAGGTGGTATTGTGATATGAACTTCCTTACGGATTTGTTCAACACCTGTGATGTATTCATCTCCAATGACATCCAGTAGGACTTCACCATCATCATAGATGGTTGCATCATAGAACCTGAACAGGTATCCCTCGTTGGAAGGATGTGTCTGATCGAAGATGTACTTACGGTTACGCATGAGGTTGAGGTGTGGTGTGTTCTCTCCATCAATCTGGAAGATAGGTCCTCTGACACCACCATCAACCACCTTGACCTGGTACTTGATAGGATCACCAGGAGGTATGATAGTGACACTAGTTCTCATAGTATCTGATGCTGTGATTGTATAGTCTTGTTCTTCTGGGTTATTGTAGTATGTAATAGTTGATGTCACTGAGAAGTTACCAAACCTTGAGAACTTGACAGTTGCAACTGTTTGTAGTTCATCCTTATAGAAGAACTTAGCATCTGAATCACTTGAAGTCCACTGAACCTTAGGATAGCTGGCACCAGGAACCTTATCAATCTCTTCAAGGATCTTCCAACTGGTAATAGCATAGTATCTGCCAGACTCCTGTAGTTCCTGAGCAATGGAAGGACCAGTAATAGTGATTGCCTGTGGATCAGGAGCTTTCTGGAGGTCAGGACGCATACCTGGGTGAGTGTTGGATACCCAACCACCAAATGATGTGCCTGTGACATACCAGACTCTCATCTCTAGGTGTTCAGAGTCAAACCATAGATCTCCTGCTCTTGGATACTGAGGTGGATCAACACTAATAGTTACTGGTGATGGGATAGTTGAAGAACCATCATCAACACAATACACAGAGTTTGGTTTACCACCAATCAACCTACAAGGTTGTTCTAGTCTGTTATTTTGAGCAGGGAAGTATGAGTCATCTCCTGTAATTCCAATCCAGTAATTACCATCCCATGCATACTGGTGATAGGTCTGTTGGTCAATCCAAATATCACTCTTCTCTGGAGCATTGTGTGGAGTATAACCTAGTGTTGTGATGTTCTTCTGAATAACATCAATCTGTTGGTCAAAATCCTGGTTTAGTCTAAAGGCAGCATTCTTTCTATTGTCATCAAATGACAGACCTCTAGAAGAGATCATATTGATCTGTCTATTGAAGGCAATGTCTCCTCCACCATTACCACTCTCTGGACCAGTCAGTGCAATCCAGGTGTTGGGTTCCCACAAATACATGTAGAAATCTTTCTCATCAACCCACACATCACCAGCATTGGAGTTCTCAGGTGGAGTATCAGATAATGTAATCTTATTACCAGTCTCTAGTTCTGGATTGGGTTCTGGTTTCCAAAGTTCAGTATTTTGTCTGTATACCAGGATGGCACCATCAGACAACTTCTTATAGTCAGCAGCAATCAGTCCAAAGAGTTTGGACATGCTACCATTATTGACAAGATTGACTGATTCGGAACTTTCATATGTGAAAGTAAAACCATAATCAGTTTCTTCTTTCTTGGTTACCTTGGTTTCTGTTGTATATGATTCATCAAATGCAGCAAACTTATGGGTAGTTACATCAGGATTGGTGAAGTCATACAGAATCTGCATTTCATGACCATCTAGATCATTCTTATGAAATGAGATAGTCTTTGCTACTGTATCTACACTAAATCTACCCCAACCATTCTGGACATTAGAGTCTTCAAGATCATTGGCACTGGTATTAATATAGAAATTATATTGACTACTATAAGCAGGTTCCTCTACCTCTACATCTAATAAATGATCTAATATTTTTGGTGTGTCATGATCATGATCTGTCCCATCAGCTCTACCAGTGGGAAGTAAATTCCAAGCAGAACCATCCCAATACCAGGTTCTAGAACCAATAGTATGGGAGTCACCAGATAGTGGATTAGTGGGGAATGCCATTATAACTTGACTTTATTTGTATTTATCAACGTCTACGAGAGTTAGTTAGACGTGGGACATCAGTCCAATAACTTTGGTTGAGGGGGACTCTATCAGAGACAGAACCATCTGCTTTATGGAAGTAACTAGCAGATGCAGGAGCAGCATCATAATTAGTTACGTTACCTTCAATAGGAGTTACTACACCCTTACTTGCCACAAACTCATTTTCGAATACATTCTTATTATAGAATTCCATCTGCTCTGGTGGCACATAACCAAAAGGTGGATTGACATCACTAGGATAACCTACAATCTTTTGAAGTGAAACATATGTCCACTCGTTAAAACCAGCTTGTGTATAGAGATTAGTTTCTGGTGGTAATGTCTTTGCCTCTACCTCAATATATGATGCATAAGATCTTGGGACTGGTAATTGATTTCCTTCTTCATCTACGGTACGGAACAAGTTAAGATCTCTAGTATCATATATGCGGAAGTCAGACCTTAAAGCAATGTCATCATTGTTAATCTGAAGCCTTTGGAGATCACTATCTTCAAAAGAACTTTCACCTACACTGATCTCAAAGGAACCAAACTGAATCTTACCTTGGTCATCAGAACCAACATAGAGTTCTTCCCATCTCTTATCAGGAGAACCTAGGTCAAATGTAAGGTCAGAACAAGGGTTGACATCAGATGCAAAACAACCATTAGATAGGTCAATAGGACCATTGATAGTTACATTACCATCAAAGATTGGATTCTCTGCACTTGCTACGCGAATCCACTCCTCACCATTCCAATAATATAGGTTCTCACCTGGATAATCAACAACAGAACTTGTTGCTGTGCTTGAGTTTGACTCTACATAGAAGTCACCTGTCTGTGGATAGACTGGCTTCTCATCTCCTGAGTAAGGAGCAGCATATCTAAGGTCTGCCCAATTTACAAGTTTACCACTAAACTTATCTTTCTTTCCAATCTTAAATCTATAAGTATCAGTCTCAAACCCTACTTCGCCATCCAATAGAATAGGATTGGCTTGATCCCATTCAAGTTTGGTCCCTCTTCTTAACTGGACACTAGTAATCTTTGCAGACATCTCTCTAGTACTTAATACGTTTTTATTTATCAAAAACCGGATGATGTACCGCCATTTAGGATGATACTATCTTCTATATTGGCACCACCACCATCAAAAATAATTTCCTGAATATTTTCTGACTTGACTGAACCAAATGATTTGCTAACAAAAGCAAGTCCATTGACCACTTCACTGGTGGTACCACTAGGATGTGTACCTACAATACTATAAACATATTTGCCTTCATTGAGTGCACTTGTCATGCTTGAAGTCATATAGATGTCATATATTCCTTTCTGTCCATCATATACACTACAAGCAAAAGGATAATACTTGTGCTTGGGGAATGTTGATGTAGATGTCACTGCATCTACAGAACTTGGATGCTTTGCCAAGTATCCTTGAAATTTGAACCCAGTAATATTCTTAGGAGATAGGTCTGGGTTAGTCAATGTAAACTGCTGAGAGAATGTAGTCCCTGCAGAAACAGATAGGTTGACCTGGAATGTTGCCATAATAATTTTTAATTATTTAGAACCTGCTTTAACAAGGTCTTCAACTCAGCAAGTTCATCCTTGATTGTCTCTATCTCACTTTGTGATTGTAAGTTCTTCTTTGCCTGTTCCTTGGCAATCCTATACCTATCCCTTTCACTGGAACCTTTATTTACAATCACTCCAGTCTCATCATCCTTGTAAAGACCAGAGTGTCCTTCTACTTTGTGTTGTGTCATTCTGATACAGCAATTCTAAGGTCATCAATTAGAGGAACCAGTGCTGGGTTAGAAGCATTGAATACTATCTTAATAGCACAGGCATCAAAACTAGGAATGTCTTGTGATGAGTAAGTGAGTTCCTGCCACTCTCTTGACATAATGTTTCTGGGGTCAATGTTGAAAGAGTTTCTTGATTTGATTCTATCAATATTATCTGCCAGACCAGCAGTCAGATGAGGTTGGTTCTTATCCAAAGTATACTTAGGTATGGATGTTGGACCTGTTTCTGTCTCAACTCTCTTGCGTTGTTCATTGGGTAGTGATGCTCCAGGGTTAAATGGAATCCATTGTGTCTTCTGGAAGTCACCATCAATACCTACATTTCTGGTCTTGTAATATACCTTAATGTCATCTAACTCATAGAAGATAGCAGAGAGTTTGACCTCAATACCATCACACTCATTCTCAAAGACAAAGAGTTTAGACAACCACTTAGCATAGGAACTACCATCATTAAACTCCTCAGTCCTAAACTCATTGAGGTCATAGAAGTCAACATCAATGTTACTATTGACTGCTCTTGCTCTGTTGTTATAGTTGTAAACCTTATCAAACTTGTATTGTTTGTCAACCATATTGTGAACAATTGTCATATTGGTTCTATCCAAGTCAATGACTGGTGAGACCCTGTCATCAGAAGTAGAGAACTGAACCTCACTGACCATACTCTTCTGGTTTCTCATATGGAGTTCATCACTATACTTGACTTCATTCAGGTAGTTGGCAATCTGTTTGGCACCTGGATAGTAGTGAGTATCCATAATAGGAATCTCAGTTGGTTCATCCAAGGTGTATGCCTGTTCCTCATTGTATGCCTTATATGTGGCATTGTAGGTGAGGAGAGTGTCTTCTACCACTGGGACAGAGGGGAGACCTGCATGTTGTGTAGGTCTGTTGAGTGCTCTGAGTGTAGAGGTGGGGAATGCCATCAGACCAGAGTATAGGTTGATGGTCTCATATGGTTTGTTGTAAGTACAGGAGACCATAGACCCACCAGACTTGGCAGTCTTGGTGGCCATTGCATCTACCTTGATAGTAAACTCATCCAAATCAGCATTGATGACCTGGTGTAGACCATTAATCGTAGCATTTGGAATACCACCTGGATTCTCATCAACCCCCTCTATGACTACAAAGTCACCCTCAACCAGTCCATGGTTGTAGTGTCTGACCTTGACAATACTTGGGTCCTTACGGAAAAGTCCAGAGGTGTTGGTGTTGTCCTCAACCTCAAAGGTCTCAATGGGGTCAATGTTGATGATGCGACTTGAATATCTCTTGTTCTGCATCTTCACAGAGGAACCAGTTCCTACATTGGTCTGGAACTGACACCTTCTGAGGTTGAACTTGATGTCCAGTGTCTGGTCTTCTGTCCACATACCAGAGTTCTGTGAGGTAAAGAGGACACCCATGTTGGGTTGTGTGGTCACCTTGGACATAGTGCCAATCTTGTTCTCTCCAATCTTAGAACACCACAACTTATACATCATGGTGGAAGGAGACTTGATGACAAAGGCATATGTCTTATTACCCATGAGGTAAACAGGTGCCTTGAACTTGAAGGTGGTTGCCTGTGTGGCATCATCTGATGTGGCAACACCCATCACAACTGATCTTCTACCCTCAGTAATCCTAGCAACAGCAGTTGCCTTAGTTCCAGCATTCTTGATGGTGACAGTAGGCACCTTGGTGTATCCACTACCAGAGTTAGTCAAGATGATCTCATAGACCTGACCCTTGATACCATCCACACCACCTGTCTTGGCAACCACACAAGTGGCAGTGGCATTGATACCACCAGGTAGATCTGGTTCAGATATCTCTACAACAGAAGTGGAGTCATAGTTCTCACCCATGTTGGTGATATCAATCCTGGTGATTGTAATCTCATTATTAGCAATACTGAACTTGTTCTGGTTGACTGGATTGACATCAATCTGTAAGTCCTCACCAGGTAGGAAGTCACCATTGTAGTTACTGAGGACCACATTGTATACATTGTTCTCTGTATTCTCTGTGGGGTTCACAGAAGCAGAGTCAAACTGGACATCATCCTTGACTACACCACTAGCACCTGACTTGGCACCTCTGATGATAGTCCCAGAAGCAATGAAGGTTCTGGTGATAGATGATCTCAGTTCACATACTACCCTGATGGTAGAGTTGGATGCCTTGACCACTCTGGAATGGGGGACAATCCTGTTGGTTGGCACTCCACCCTCAGTAGATACCAGATATGCCTCTACACCCTGATACAGGTCCTTCTGGCGGAAGAAGACATCCAATTCAGAGACAAATACACCCTCTGGGAAGTTTCTGTCTACAATGAATGTCTGTGCCAGTGGATCAAATGGTGTGTTGACTGGTGCTGGTACACCTGAGGGATCATAATCTGAGTTGTTATTACCATCAAACTTGAACCTTACATCTTCATTGAGTGTGGTATTGGTTGTGTACTCAATATTCCTGGTAGAGACTATGTTATCAGTCTTATCTACCATCACAGCCCTGGAGATGAAATCTGTTTTGGCATATCCCTTGATGTAGGTAGCATTCACCCTACTGGAGATATTAGTGGAGAGTTTGAATGCTCTCTTACCAGTGGTGAATGTTCTGGACTTACCAGACTTGTTGTACTCTACATCCTCAAGATTACCAGTAAAGATAGTGCCAGCAACAGGTGATCTACCATTAGGTACAATGAAGACACCAGAAATATTACCCTCATCATCAGAGATGAGAGACTGACCAAACCCAGCAGGTTCAGAGTTAGGAGCACCATTGTATCTCTTGAGACCATCAGTGTAGTCATCAAATATCTTATCTACACATACCCATTCAGACACATTGATATCATCAAAGAAAGCATAGTATCTGGTATTGGGTTTCAGTCTCTCTGCCTTGAAGTAGACAGGAATAGACCTCATAGTATGACTCAGTTGGATATCAAAGAGTCTCTTACCATAAGCAGTATCCTGTACTGTGGTTGTAGCAGCACTATGACCACTGTTGGTGTGGTTTCTTGCTCTGTTGACTGCCAATGTATTGGAGGCAATCTCAACTGTACCAGAGGTATACTCTCTGGTAGCAGATTCCATAGGTCCAATTCTCTTATTCTTGTGTTCAATACCTAACTGATTGACTCTATCATTGACAATCTGTACACCTGTCTCCCACTCAGTCCATACAGTACCCATAGCAGACTGTTTCTGTGAGTCTGTGAGTCTTAGTGAAGCAGAGTAGATACTAGATGTATCAATCACCATCTTAGGTGGCTTACTGGTGTCATAGAAGGTGTCAACAGCAGGACTCAGGTGAATTACACCTTCAAAGGTCTGTGAAGAACTTGACTGGACATCAATTGACCTTGTAGCCATTGGCTGGTCAATGTATCTGACATTGTTGAATGGTGATGTAACAATATTGTTATTGATTACATAGTTACCAAGTCTCTCTCTTTCTAGGTCTGTCTGATTGATCTCTTCTAGTTCAACCTGACTCATCACATAAGGTGCTCTGAGGTGTGACTCTTTGGGGTCAATGGCACATCTGTATTGTTTAGCAGAGATCTCACCTTTGGAGTGGTCAGTGAATGGGTCTACAACAATACCATTCTTGAATCTATCAAGACCAGTAACTGCATCCCTGACATTCATATTCAAGGCACTCTGTTCAAGGATAGACAGAGATACTAGGGTCTCAACCCTCTCCACTCTCTTGTCAATATCCATGATATCCTTCATGGTATATCTTCTGTAGTTATATTTCTTAATCTCAATGTCATCTACATCAAATGTATAGGCAGGGACAAACAAATCATAGAGTCTGATACCAGTTGCCATGTCATCAGGTCTGACTGGATTCTCTGATGGTTCACCTTCCTGAAGTACCATCTTACCTGTCTTATCCAAGAACATAGAGTCAATCTTGGGTAGATAGTACTCAATATCAGAGATAAACTGAGTGGTAGGAATAGGAATATTACCTACATGGGCATTACCAGAGACATCAGTGGTGTGATAGTTGAAGATATCAGAGGTAGGAATGTTGTAGTCAGCAAGTAGGTCATAGGAGTATTCACCACTCTCTGACAACCTATCAAGTGTGTTGATGACTGGTCTGAAGTCTACACAATCTCTCAACTTGATGACATTGTTGGGGTTCTCATCTGTAGTCTGGTTCTCAGACACAGTGTTCTGTGGATAGTAGGCAGGGATATCACCATAGGGGATACCATTGTCATGGGTATAGGAGTCTACACTGAAGAAGTCCTCACCATCACCATGTTTGTGTTCAAAGTAGTCATAGGTAATCTTGAGTTTACCAGTATGACCTGGTCTACCTTCTTTCTTGATAATTCTTGAGTAGTCATAATAGGTGTCTCTCTGACCATCATCAAAGACATAGTTCTCTGTGATGTCCTTAAATACATCTGTCTCTGTCTCCATCATTACAGACTGGAGTCTGTAGACATCAGCAACACCAAGGTTGATTGTCTCTAGTTTGATGGGGTCTTCTGTTACATCAACAAGAATCTCCTTGTCTCTGATGATATTCTTTCTCTTAGACTTAGCATTAGTGACTCTGACAGGTAGGATTGCCTTGATGATGGCATTAGCAGGTAACTTGGCACCAAGATTGAGTTTGATAACTCTACCACCATCAGAGATCTCAATAGGAACAATCTGATCAAGAGCAATATTTCTACCATCAATCTTCAACTGGTTGTCCTTATCATCCACAACTACAACAGTGCATCTCAGACTATCAGAGATGAAGGTGGCATTTGATTCATCAGTGGTGAATGTAATAGAACTATTACCATTCAGACCATTAGAACTGAGTTGGTCAGTTACAAACTCTCTGAAGACAGAGTAGTTGATACCTGTAACATTCTGATTAGTCTCCAGAGAGGACACAACACTGACTGGGAGTTGATAGACCAAACTCTCTGTGGTCTTACCATAGTTCTTGAGTCTGAGTCTCTGTGCCACCTTAGAGAAGACAGAGTTCTCTATTGTGGTGGTGAAGTAAATGGTACACTTGGTCCTCTTCTGACCATAACCATATGGTTTGGTGACAAAGGAGACAATCTTATACTCAAAGGCACCCTTATCATTAGCAAAGGACACAACATCACCAGTGATCAGTTCATTAGAAGCATCCCCAGAGAAGTTATCACATACTACAAAGTTGGTTCCTCTTGTTCCACTGAACAAAGCACCATTGGCAAGGTCAAAGATCTCAGCAGTACTAGCACCTGATAAGTCAGCATCAGCAGAGAAGTTGTCTACTGATCCTGTGTTAGTGGTAGAGAATCCATCACTATGGAATGCCTTGGTCTTCTTGATACTATTGTAAATGAAGGCAGGAGAGGAAGTTGCATAACCTCTGACCACATAATCATTGACCTTTGCTGTGCCTTCATACTGACTTGGATATGTTGCAATCTCATAGTTGACTCTAGGTAGGTCAGCACTTCTATCTGGGTTGAAGAAACTAAACTTATAGATTTTCTCTCTTCCAGCTTCTGTAAATTCTAATGTGTTGAGATCACTATTCCAAGTGAAATCATCATCCTCACCCCTGATGTTTCTCTTCAGTTCTAAGGTAGATCCTGTGGCATATACAAGAACTCTGTCATTGATGGACAAGTCATAATCATTTCTTGTAGATGTAGCAGTTTGTGTAACACCAAGAGCCAGTTGTCTGGATTGTTCAACCTCTTCAGCTAATCTGACAACTGCCATGGGAACAGCAGGGTCTGGATCACCAGGTGTAACTGCTACCCAAGTATCAATGGCTGTCAAGTTTTCTTCATCCATATGTCTGTCTCTGACATATAGAACATAGTTATTGGTATTGACCCACATGTCCTCAAAGTCAGGATTCTCTGGAGCTTCTGGACCAATAAAGGTATTATTTGCGTCAAATCCTAGCTCCAATGACTTGATGGAGTAGTAGAACCAGAAGTTAGCATCCATCTGGGTGTCACCCAACTCCTCAGGAAGTCTAACCCCCATCTGTCTTAGAGCACCCATTGGGTTTCTAAGTAGGACATCATCAGTATATGTTGGTGGAATATCAGGATTGATGATGATATTCAGGATGTTATTGAATACATTACCAGCAAGTTCTTTGTCTCCACCACCACCTGGAATCTCATTAGCAGCAAGAGTACCAATTCTGGAGTTGAACTTCATCTGGACAACTTCACCATCTCTGATGATTCTGCCTCTCTTCACAGATGATCTGGTGCTTATCTTCTCATCTAGGATGAGTCTTGATTCATCAGGATTTGTTGTAATATCTTCACCTGTCTCTCTAAGTAAAGCCTTTACAATCACCTCATCATCAGAGAACCCTGTGTACTGATAGATCTGTTCTCCAGGAATAAACTGACCATAGATGTTTGATACAACCAGGTAACCTCTTCTGGCTTGTTCTAACTTAGCTCTAGCACCAGATCTGGAACCATAAACAATACTAAGGTCTGTACCTACACTCCACTCTTCCTGACCTGTCTCTGGGTCATCAGCAATCACCAACTCAGTGAAATAGTAAGAGGACAGGATACCCATGTTGTAGGATGAGTTATATCCAAAGAATCCTGTGTTTTCCTTATTGATTGGTGTGTTGGGGTAGTAGTATTTGGGATGTACAACACCAGCAAGGATAGGATCAATTCTCTGTGCAATCAGTGCTTTGGGTAGTTCATCAACTATACCAGTAGAATCACTAATAGCATCACCCCTAATAATCTTCTCTAATTCATCACCTTCCTTGAGAGCAACAACAAGACTATTTGTGTTTACTACTTGTTGGGTGGCAGCTGTACCTTGAGTCCTCAGTGCATCACCATCTTCTGTAACTAGTCTGAATTCACCAATGGGGTCAGTCAATAGATATCCATCCATTGCTTTGACTGACAGTTCAGGTCCAGGATAAACTAGATGACAGTTGACAGATGTACCATCATCTCTGATGATATTGATAAACTGATCTGGATATGTACCATCTTGGTTCTGATCATACTTGATATCAACAATCTGGTTGGTAATAATATGATAGGTAATCCATGGTTTGTTACCTAGGTTTTGTGGTTGACTATCTAAAATATCCCTTCCTTGGTCATCAGTATTGTTACCAACAAGGTCTAACTTAAATGATCCACCAGTAAATCCATCAGTGAAGTTTCTGTAACACTCAATGTCATCAAATGCTCTGGTCTCAATAACATTGTCAATATTCTCAATGTTAGGTGCATTGTAAGTATTGTTTACAATACAGAAGGTACCTGGATTGATCTGTGTTCTTGTATCATCCTTCAGGAACTTCTCTCTGGGTTTATTACCATACACATAGAATGGGTTGACATAACCAACATGATATCCCTGAACATAGGCACTACCTGGATCTACAAGGAGTGCATACTTTGCATCAGCTTGTAGGAATGTCAGTGGATCACCAATGGCACCTCTGTCTGGTAGATATCCACAACCAGTATCACCCTCAATAGTGGCTGACTCATATACAATGGTGTCAGGAACAGGAGGATATGGTGTATTGTCTCCAAAGATATCAGGTTCTGGTTCATAGACACCATCAACCTCTTCATCATTGACTGTGAAGTAGAAGTCCTTCAGACTTTCAGGTAGAGAGTTCCAGTAGGATAAAGGTTTGACTGCAAACTCATCAATAGTAAAGTTGCCTTCTGCGTCATAGGTCCTCTTGGCTAATAAGTCAGTCAACCACTGCCACTTGACATCCTGTGTAGGACTACCAATGACATTACCCTGGAGTAGAGTAACTAACTTGATAAAGTTGGGGAGTTCACTATCTGATTTCTTCTTGCTTAGATGTAGTGTAATGCGTAGTCTATCAGCACCAGGCGCAGCAAAGTTGCTGTGTCCTTGTGCATTGTCTAGGAGTGATGGATCCTCATTTGATGTTACAAAGTCCTCATCAACAACCAATCCAATCTCAAAGGATGGCTTAGTGGAATACTTACAAAGAGATATAGTTTGACTATCAACTCTTACAATCTTTCCATTGACATAAATGGATCCTTCATTGATTGTAAATAGGGAACCAAAACCAACAACAGGTGTCTCAACTGGTTTTGACTTGGTTGTAATACCAACAGTAGCAGTATAGTTGTTAGGTGTGTTGGACTCTAGGGTTTCTCCCTCTACAAAAGTCTCATATTCAGAGTCTACACCAGATGAAATATAACTTACATAGAATGTTGTATCTGACTCATCATCCTCATCTTCAGCATATATAACTTCTGCAACAACACCAGACACAACCCCTTTAAGTTCATACCCAATAAAGTCCTTTGCTCTAGAACCCTGTGTGATACTGGTTGTCCTTACATAATCAACAGGATTGGATAGATAATACCCACCATTTGTAATGATATCACCATTCTTATAGAAGGAACTAGCTAGCTCCTCCAACTGATTACCAAGAATACTTTGAGCCTGTGTGAACTCCCTAGCCTGAAGGGGGAACCCAGGTTTGCTCAGTATTTGATAAAAATTCTTCTGGGTATCAAAGTCATCATTATATGGATTGACATTCAGGTTTGAGAGTATTGGCATTATCTACATTGTAGACCTTATTTCTGTTATTTATAGGACATCAATAAGAGATTATTAAAGATACTCTCTCTGATTGTTCAGGAGATCTTTTGATGGGTGATAGATTGGTCACATAGTTTAGTTGACCCTTGTATTTGTTTGCTTCTGGGATAGCATATCCACCTGTAAAATACTTGTCATCAATGTCTCCATTTGCTCCTAGATCAGGGATACTTTCCTTCTTTGTGACCTCTCCAATGATGGCTTCAGTCCCACTAAATCCATACAACTGACCATTATGAGTATGAATAGTGGGGTCTTGGATGTATCTGATGATACCTGTTGCATCATCCCAACCCACAACCATGGCTTTACCAATATACTTGATGGTTGGATCATCAGGATGTGTCTTGGTCTGTGTGATGGTCTCATACATCTGATAGTCCTGGTTCATAGATCCAGTGACCTCATTGACCTTCACAGCCTGTACCATACTGAGTGACTCTGGTGTTGTACCATCCACAATGTCAATCTCAGACATTATGCCAATCTGTCTAAACTCACTCTCAACAATATAGTCACTATTCTGTAATCTAAAATCTGAGAAGACACCAACTCTAGCACCACCAAGTTCTCTGACCACATCAGTTCCCCATCCACCTGTTGGTGAGATGATTACAGTAGAAGCAAATGATCCATCACCTCTGGGGTCTAGTCCATTCTTACCTTGATCTAGATCTGACAATGACTCATACACTCTGTTTGCAGTGAAGTCCACTGCAGCATAGTTATATTTACTACCAGGTCTGACTACTGTGACCTCAAAGATCTTACCTGATGCAACACCTACTCTAGCAACAGCACCTTGTCCATCACCTGTAATATTACAGTAGTAATATGGTATTTCATTATTGACACCTCTAGGGAATGAGGTGTAGTCATCTCCTCTAGCATCAATCACTACACTATAAATCTCACCATCACCTAACTTATTAGTTCTGTTATCAACAATAGGCATAAAGTTGTTTGTTCCCTTACTGTTTAGAATAAAGGATGACAAACTATAACTCCTCAACCACTGATAACCATCAGATGTATAAAATGGTTCATCAGATTCAGCAAGTGGTTCTACTGTAGATGGTCTATCATTGTTATTATTGAGACAAATATACACATTGTTATTCTGTGCCACCACAAAGAAGACACTATCATATAGGTTCTTAGCATTACTATGAGACCTGTTTGTCTCATTGTAGTCATGTCTGTACATATCATAAGTTGCACCAGAAGACCAGTTCAACCTAGGGATCATGTGTAGAACCTCTAGTGAACTGATCTTATTCATTGCCAACATCTGGTCCCAGACTCTGTAATAGTCTTCCCAGTTGTTATCAGGATATGGTGGTGAATTATCAGTAGTATCCCACCTCTGTGGTCTACCTATGAACATATAGGAGGGATCACCAGTAGAAAGATACTTTACAAAGTTCTTAGCATTCGTGATCCTAAGATCGTTAGTGGTTACAGACGCCATATCACCTTTTTAGATATTTAGAAGGTGTGGTCAAAACCACCTTCCACAAACATACCCATAAATTTATGTTCCATTCCAGCGGTAGTGGTGTTGTAGGTTTGATATACCTTAACCCCCTCAACCCCACTCATTGTAGCTAATTCAATTTTTGTCCAATTTGGTTTATCATAAACAGATGCTCCTTCGGTTTTTAAGTTGAAACCTTTAGCGCCTGGGTGGAGGGTTTTTAAGAAATCAAATGGAAAGAAGCTTCCTGCATGAGTATTGCTATTAGAAACATAGCCACTGCTATTCAATCTAGCGGGATAAGTTGAAGTAACTGAGGTATTCCCTAAACCATTCCATACAGTTTCCACTTCATTGAGTGGTTTTGGTGAAAGATCTATTGGTGGTATACCACGAAAGGCATCAAAAGTTTCAAAGTATTTAAGATTATACAGAGTTTTACCAGTATTCCATTTAAGTATAACACCAGGTTTATTTTCATAAGTATATCTTTCAACAGAAGTCAGAGGTAATCTCCAGTTGCCAGAATAAGCCGATTGGATAAAAATCTCACCAGCACCAGTCCACATTCCAACCCAGTCGTCAATTGGGATATCGTTTACAAAGTTAAGAAGCAATCTATCTGAAACCCATACACCATAAACGTTACTATTGCCATTAAATAATCTACCATCACTCCTGATATTCCATAAGTCATCACTACCTACATCAAATTCTTTGTTTGTTGGTGGGTCGGTTACATCATAACTTTGTTCACCTCCTGATAGTGCATCTAGAAGTATTTCCTTCAATTCATCAATGTCAACTGCTGACTCTACAGCATTGTCAACATATTGTTTTGTGGCAACATGTTCTGCGACACTGCAATCTCCTTTATAAAGGACACCATCATTATTGATGACAAAACCCTTGTTTTCGTTGCCAACGTATATGTGTTTACCAGGATTATTGAACTTTAGATTAGTAGCAACAGTTAAATCTTGGTCACCAACATAAACTTTAGTATTACCATTATTTTTTAAATTAAGAGAACCATTCTGACCACTGTCGACATTAAGTACCTTGATAGTTCCTTCAATACCATTTTCAGGATTACGACCACCACTTACATTTAACGGACCCTGCACGTAGCACTGTTTGGCTTTTAGGTCAAACCTGTTAGCAGTTTGAATAGTCAGATCACTATTCCAGACATAACTTACAGGTCCCTCAGCATCATCAATTATTTCCCCATATTTCGATAGGAATGTACCAGGATCAGCAGCGTCAGCTAGTTCAAAGAACTTAAATCTTGCTGTGCCTTCCGCAATACTTGGCAAGGTATTTGACTTAACAAAATCAACAGTAAAGATCCAGAAAGGGGCTGGACCACCAGTTTGATCATCAATATCTGTGACTTGATAAAGACCAAAGTCTGTGTCATTAGCGTCAAAGATTTCCAGATAAGACCCGTCAACTACGTCAGCGAAACCATGATTAACACCATCGGTATCTACTGGATTTATAAAGATAGTTGCAGCTAGGTTGTAG
>WLWG01000370.1_pt1 | contig 46721 bp, 52 predicted proteins | sample 6712871 | NCBI WGS metagenome assembly WLWG01 (sample SAMN12718693, study PRJNA515312) | sponge metagenome | isolation source: marine sponge | host: Mycale hentscheli | place: New Zealand: South Island, Marlborough, Capsize Point | collected 2003-05-01
CCAACCTGCGAGGCGCCAACCTGCAAGGCGCCAACCTGCGAGGCGCCAACCTGCTATGCGCCGACCTGCGAGGCACCAACCTGCAAGGCGCCAACCTGCGAGGCGCCAACCTGCTATGCGCCAACCTGCGAGGCGCCAACCTGCTATGCGCCGACCTGCGAGGCGCCGACCTGCAAGGCGCCAACCTGCTATGCGCCGACCTGCGAGGCGCCAACCTGCGAGGCGCCCAGCTCAAGGGTCACGTTATCACCGAAGGCAAGGTGGCGACGTGGAACGGATCCTACTCAGCTCTGACAGCCCCCATCGAAGGAGGCCGCATCCTCTCCTTTGGCTGTGAAACTCACACCCTCACGGAATGGCTTGCCCATGCCGACGTGCTGCGGGCCAATCACTCAGAGGAAGGCTTGGAAGAATTAGAGCGCGAAATCCGCGCCCTGATCAAGCTTTGCGAGGCGCTCGATGGATGACCTCGAAAGAGTGGAGCGACTGCTGCGAAGGCTCGAAGCAGAGAGCGACCGCAAGCTGCGCCGCATCGATCGAATCGACTGGTGGATGAAGGCGGCGCTCTGGTTCCTTGCGCTGGCCTCGCTCGTCGGGCCTCTCGTCGTCCAGAGGTTGCGATCATGACCTACTGCCGATGCAACTGCGGCTACCGCTGTGGCGGACCTGGCGTGTGCAAGGAAGAACGCTGCTACGCGATCGACGACGGCAAGCACTACGTGCGCTACTGCGATCACGACTGCCGAATGTGCCACCTCGTGCCGGCGCGACTCGATACTGGAATGTGTGACTCTTGTGAGTCCGCCAGTGGCATGCATGAGCAGAAGGGCTGTCGATGATCCCGATCACCTACAACGCCGAGCTGCAGCGCTTCGTCATCATCCCACCAGGGAAGACACCAGTGCCAGCGATCAGCGCGTGGGTCGGGTGGCGCCGCAACGTGCAAGGCGTCTACTCAGCGCCGGCGTGGGTCAGCAGCGCGCTAAGCGTCGACCTGAAGACCCCTGGCCTCAACCTCCAATGGTCACCCGAGGCGGCGCAGGTGCGCGACAGGCTACTGGCCGCGCTCGAGATGGCGAAAGCAGCGCTCGGATCCAAGACGTTCGTACATGATCCATGGCCAACGGAGAGGGAGCCTCGACTGTACCAGGAGCAAGGCATCGAAGCGCTGCGTTACATGCGCTACCGCGCGCTACTCACCGACGAGATGGGCCTCGGTAAGACCAGCACGTCGCTCTGGGCCGTTGGTGACAGCGGTGCAAGGCGCCTGCTCGTCGTGTGCCCTGTTGCGGTGAAGTACAACTGGCAAGCTGAGATCCATGCCACGCTTGGTGATGACGCTTGGGAAACGAGAGTCATCGATGGCACGCAGAAGCAGCGAGCCAACCAGATGGCGCAGCTACGCGCCCTGACAGAGTTCGACCACCCTGCTGCCTGCATCATCAACTACGACCTGCTGCGCTACCTCAGCGATGAGCAGCTCGACGAGTTGACCACGTTCGCGCATGGTGGCTTCTTCATCGGCGACGAGTTCCAGTACCTGAAGAGCCACAAGTCGGAACGCTACAAGCTGTCGCAAGGCATCGCTGCAGGTGCGAAGCAAGTGCTCGGCATCACCGGTACGCCGGTCTTCAACACGATCGAGGATCTCTACTCGCAGGTGGAGATCATCAGGCCAGGCACGTGGCGCTCGTTCAACGACTTCGAGAAGCGCCACATCGTGCGGCGCACCATCGAGGTGCCAGGTAAAGGCAACACGCGTCGCAAGCAGAGGGTCTTCGCCGCGGCGAAGAACATGGACGAACTCAACGCCGTGATGGGCACGCTACAGGTGCGCCGGCTGAAGAACGAAGTCGGCGGCCTCCCTCCAAAGGTCCACACGTACCCCGAGCTCAGCCTCGACCCCATCACTGCACGCGTCTACATGGCGATGAAGGAGTTCGCACGCGTCGAGTTGCAGGCGTTGATTCAGCAGGACGGCTACAGTGATGATTGCTCGGAGTGTCGCGAGCTGCGCAAGGCATGCAAGGACTGCGCTCTCAGCACAGCAACCATCTTCCACCCCCGAGCCCGTGGAGGAGTGGAGGCAGCCATGCGGTGCGAGCAGATCGCGCAAGGCTTTCTTGGCGGCATCCCAGAGCCGTTGCTCGAACGCCTTACCCCTGTGCTCAAGCACGCGGTCAAGATTCCCGGCCGACCCAACGAGTTGGTGTTCCCCTGTGCGCCGAAGCTGAAGTGGCTGATCGAAACGATCCAGACCATCCTCAAGCAAGGTGGCGCGCCGCTCGTCTTCAGTCGCTTCAACGCGCCGCTGTTCTGGCTGCGACAACACTTGCATCAGAACATGGACATTATCACAGCTACTCTTCATGGCGGATTGAGCGCTGCAGAGAAGCATGAGACTGTGACAGCCTTCCAAGAGAAGCGCATCGACGTCCTGCTCGCGCAGCTTAAGATGAGCGTCGGCTGGAACGCGACACGCAGCCAAGACGTGATCTTCCTCGGTCGCGATTGGTCACCTGCGCTCAACTGGCAGGCTGAGGATCGCGCGCATCGCCTTGGTCAGATGGGCACGGTCAACGTGCAGATCCCTATCGTCCGCGGCAGCGTGGAGATGATGATCCACCGCAAGCTGATGGCGAAGGACTCCGACGCTGAGCAAGCGTTGCGCCACACAACCGTTCAAGAGCTGATGGAAGCACTGTGACATCCGCGCCCGGCGGTTTCCGGGCAAACCCAAGTCCCCCAGGAGGACTGATAGATGAAGCGTTTACTTTTGGCGCTGACGATGCTCGTCAGCACGCTTTCCGCACAGGAGATCCCCGATCTTGCGAGTGGCTTGCCTGGAACTGTGGGTGGCTCTGCCGTCGTTTACGAACTGACGGCTGAAGGCATCCAGGCCACGTTGATCACAGCCGACACTGCACTTGCCGCCCCCGTCAACCCAGGCCCCGCACACCTGTCTATCACCTGGAACACCAAGTTCGGTGAGATGCGCGTTATCGTTCCGATCGATCAGCCATCGACGCCGCAGACCCGCGCAGCTGCTGCGCTGGAACTCAAGAACCTCGTTGTCGCTATGCAAGCTCCAGGCGGCGGCTTCGAGCCAATCGACTAGCACAAGCCCCGGGGTTGGTCACAGAGGGTGACCTTGAAAGCTGACCGTTTTCCGATCGATAGACTCTCCTTCTTCCCCCAGTTCATCCCCGGGGCACTTTTCTCATTTCGGCTGGATTGTCCAGCCAGCCCGTTCTGACCGGCGGGTGTCTGCAGAGGCGCCGTAGTCCTTAGACCCAGAGAGCGATTCCTAACTGCCCGTGGGGGCTACGGCGTCTCGTTTTTCCTATGCCATGCTGGCTGATCTGCCTCTCCATCGGGGCCGTGTGTTTACTCATCGGCTTCGTGCTTGTCATCGCAACAGAGGTCCGAGGTGATGGAACCAACTAAGAAGACCTTGTGTGTCGACGGCGATGGCGAACAGATCGCCACCTACCCCGACCTCGTGAGGGTTAACGCTGGCGACGACTTCTACGTAGGCCAAGAGCTTTGGATCGTGGCCGACGCTCTACCCGATGGAGAAGGTGGTCTCGTCATCACGCTGGAGCGACCCGATGCCCCTCGATAAAACGCCGTGGACCGATGACACGCCCTACCCGTGGGGCGAGCACCAGGGCACACCGATGAAGGACATGCCCGTGCAACACCTCGTGTGGCTGCTCGAGCAACGCTGGATCAAGGACTGGCCTGGCCTCTACGCCTACCTTGAGACACGACGCGAGCAGCTGATCGAAGACAACAAGGCTGACCCCATGGCACCGCAGCCATCGGACAGCACGACGTACGACGATTTCCTCAAGGACTTCCGTGGGTTCTAAGAACTACTTCAGCAAGGGCGAGGCGAGCGACGAGCAGAAGGAGGTCGATCGCGAAGAACATCGCAGGCACTTCGCTGTGTTCGAGGCGATCAAGGACCCCCTCACTGCGAGCGACCACTTCTACGTGTGGTGGAAGGGCGACCCACATCGCTACGTGTGCACGTTGCTCCAAGCGGTCCAGGCCTACATGAAGACCTTCCCCGGCCGCACTACCACTCTCCTCGGAGAGCTCCTCGAAGCCAACGCAATCCAACATGTCAGTATCACAAAACGACGCTCTGATTGACCAGCAGAACCGCTACTACGAGGCGCGCACCGCCTACGACGAAGCCAAAGCCGAGTCCGACCGACTCGAGAAGCTGTGGCGCGAGCAAGAAGGCAAGCTCATCGACCGCATGATGGATCTTCAGATTAAGAGCATCACGCTCGGAGATGGTTCGCGTCCCACGTTGGCCAAGAGCGTCAGCGTGAAGTGCAACAAGGAAACTTACGATGACGTGAGGCAATGGCTGGTTGCGACCGAGGGCGATGACGCCGACTTCGTCGAGACGCTGCCCAACCGCTTCAAGGTCATCGCGCACGTGAAGAAGAAGATCGAAGCGGGCGCCGACATCGACACCTTCCCCGAGTTCCTCGCTGTCAGCACGAAGCCCACGATGCGTGTGCTCGGTTGGGAGAAACGCAAGAGCCTTCCACCCAAGTTCGAACGATGACGCGCATCACTGGGCCAATTGTGCCGGGCATGATAAAGAAGCCTGGTAAGGCACACGTGCGATTCCACGGCATCGAAGAGACGCAATCATTCAAGTTCACTTCGTACCAATGGGACGGAGTGGGCCTCACTCTCTATTTGCAAAATGACTGCTTCGATCAACTGACCCACATCCCTACAAGCGCCTTCCTCTTCGCAATCACCGAGTTCAAACAACCATGACCAACGAACCCAAGCAAGAAGTAGCCGTCTGGAGCCCCGCCGAGTTCAACGGCTCCGACCTCCTCCCGCTGAACCTCATGCACCCGCGGAACAACCGCGGTCGCGAGAACATCAAAGCCGGGGACCTCGTTGTGCCGGTGCTCAAGTTGCTCAACGGCATGAGCGATGAGGTCACCGAGCAAAGCGTGCCCGGCGCTGTCCCTGGACAGTTTCTCCACAGCGGTGCACAGGAAGTCTTCGCCGCACCGATCCGCGTCATCGTCGTTGCGCACACGCGCAGCCGGGCGATGTTCACCGACAACAAGAACCCGCGCTACGCCGGTCTCGAGAAGTGCATCAGTCGCGACAGCGTCACCGGTGACAGGTACGGATCTTGTGACGCGTGCCCCCACACGCGATGGGGGGAAGGCACGCGTGAACCCCCTCTCTGTAGTGAGTCGCACAACTTCACTGTGCTTACGTCGTACGGCCCGGCGATCATCCGCATGGCGCGACGCAGCACGAAGAGCGCCGAGCAGTTCCTCACGCAGTGGAACTGGTCGCCGAAGGACTTGTGGGAACATCCAGTGATGTTCAGCACGAAGGCGCACCAAGACGTTGTTGATGGAAGCGGCAAGAAGGCGACGAACTACTCGCTGGAAATGAAGTGGCTGCAGCAGGAGACTGTCCCGCCCGCCGCACAGGAGTTCGCCGAGTCCTTCTATGAGCAGATCAGCGCCGCACACGAACATGGCAAGTTCAAGGGCGATGATGAGCAAGGCGACATCCCTTTCTAACGAGCAACGCCAGCAACAAGAAAACAGCCCCGCTGCATCGCCGTGCAGCGGGGCTGTTTTGCTAACAAGGATGATCTATGGACAGCGTCTTCAGGGATGTGAAGGAAGCCGTCGCCAGGCAAGCGGACGCTATCCTATCGGAGTACGGGATCAAGCATCACCGTGGAGAGGTGAAGCTCAGCGGGACCTGGACGACAGGCTTCCTCTGCCCGTTCTGTGGTGACAAGTCCGGCAGCGGCAGCTTCACGCTCGAGCTCTACCTGAAGTGCCACCAGTGCAGCTACAAGGCTGACGTCTTCGACTGGCTCGGCAGGCTACTTGGCAAAACGCCATGGGAGATGTGCAAGACACTCGGCGAGCGCTGCGGCATCGAGGTGAAAGGGAAGCCCGATCGCAAGGTCGTCAGTGGCCGCGCGATGCCGGCGAAGATGACCGACGAGGTGCTCGAAGTCGCAATGCGCGACCTGTGGGACAACAAGAACGCCGAGCCCGCGCGCGACATGCTGAAGGAGCGCGGCCTGCTCGACCAACGGCTGCTCATCAACCTCTCCATTGGTTGGATTAAAGGCTGGATCATCTTCGCGCGCCGCAACGAACAAGGCGACCTTGACGAGCGCTACCGCGGTTGGTCGCCGAACGACCCGAAGATCAAGTGGCGCTGGTTCGGCCAAGGGAAGGGAGGTCCCGGCATCTGGCCGGGCGGCAAGGCCGCCGACGGGAAGAAGATCCTGCTGTGCGAGGGCGAAGGCGACGTCCTCACCGCGATGTGCCGCCTGAAGATGCACGAGCATGGCTGGCACGTCGCCACGTGGACCGCTGGCGCTACCTCCTCTCCACAGGCCAAGGACTTGCCGCGCAGCTGGCACGGACGTGAGGTGCACGTCGCGTACGACAACGACGTCTTCCAAGGCCCGAAGTACAACAAATACACCGTCGTCACGAAGCCCGGCAAGAATCCGGACCACGCACGCGACGCGGCAAAGCAGCGACTACGGAAGCTATTGGAGGGAGTGTGCCCAACGCTGCGTTCGGTGCAGTGCAAGGTGTTCGTTCGCGAATGTCCGGTCGACCCGACGGAGAACTACGGTGGCGACCTGCGCGACTGGGCCACGGCCGGCGGGCTGGACTTCGATCTCGATTGGACGGCTTACGACTTCGAAGAGCTGCCGACGATCGACAGCCTCATCATGGAGCTGCCGTTCGACGAGGTGTTCAGCGTGCTGCAGGAGAAGGTGAAGACAGTGACACAGGTCGAAGCGATCGGTGGCGACGACCTGGTGATGCCAAAGCAGATCCGGATGGAGTGTGAGATGGGTCAGCACACTGCCTGCTCAAGCTGCCCCGGCGCACGCAACTTCCCCGATGGCCTGATCGACATGGACGAGTTTCCTCGCGAACGCGTCGTCGGACTCGAGTCAAGAAACCCGAACGACTACTGGGCGCGGCACGTCGTGCAGCGGCCGAAGGGGTGCCCTCGGCTAGAGATCGTCACCACGCGCTCCATCTCCGGCAGCGAGTGGCAAGGCATCAGGCCAGGACATTCCGAATCGACGGCCCAACGCACGCTTCGAGTCATCAGTGAGCAGCCCCCCAGCCTCAGTGGCGAGGTCCAGGTAACCGGCACACTGTACAGTGACTCCCACGGCAACAAGAGCATCATGCACGCTGTTGATGTGACTGCGCTTGATCGCCTTGAAGTCGATCTCGAGCCAATTCGATTCGATCTTCTCCAGCACACACCTTACTCCACGGAGAAGGTGGAGATGATCGACGAGTTCCTCTTCGAACGATGGCAAGACCTTGCCTTCAACGTCACGCGGATTCATGGGCGACAGGATATCCAAATCGCGCATGACCTGCTCGCGCATTCGGCGATCGAGTTCATGATGGACAGCGCGAAGCAGCGCGGATGGCTCGACATCTGCGTCTTCGGTGAGACACGCAGCGGCAAGTCGATCACGTTCCGTCGCATGATGGAGCACTACTCGCTTGGCACGTACCACACGGCCGTCAGCAACATCAGCCGTGCCGGCCTTGTCATGGGCGCCGACAAGCAGGGGCTGTTGAAGCCCGGTCTCTATCCTCGGTGCAACGGTAAGATGCTCGTGCTCGACGAGTGGCACTTCCTGATCCAGAACGCGATGCGCTCCAACCAGGACCACCCGATGACATGGATGCAATCGGGTCGCGATGAGGGGCGCGTGTCGGGCATCAAGATGTACGGCGCGCGCGACCTGCCGGCGAAGGTGCGCTTCTGCGTCATCGCCAACTGGATGCGCAACCGCCGCCGGTCGTTCGAGTACCCCTGCGAGCACGTGGGCGCGATGTACGGTTCACCAGAGACCCTGGCCAGGCTCGACTTCGCCCTGCCGGTGGAGAGTGAGCCGACGCAGCGCGGGCTCGACAAGGCCGCCCAGTTCTGGACGACAGAGCGGTGCCGAGCTCTGATGCTCCGTGCGTGGTCCCAGGAAGCCGCTCAGGTGATCATCGAGCCGTCAGCCGCCGATCTCGCGTGGGCGAAGACAGGCCAGTGGAAGGGCAACTACGACAGCGAGAACCTGCCCCTCTTCACGCCCGAGGAGAAGGCGTTCAGCGTGATGCGCATCGCCGTTGCCATAGCCAACGTGACGTTCTCCCACGTCAAGCACGACCCCTACTCGGTGCAGGTGCGACCGGTGCACGTCGAGTGGGCCGCGCGCTGGCTGGAGCACACGTGGGCCGCCAGCGGCTACGACCTCTACAGCAAGGCGCGCATGACGGCCGGCGTCGTCGAGAAGAAGCAGACCGCGGAGAAGCAGCTCACCTGCGGCCTCGACCTGCAAGACCCATCGATCGCCGAGCAGACGCTTTCCCAGCTACTCGAACCGTTCTCTCTCCAAGAGCTCGAAGCGATCATCGGTCAGGAACGCGTCGTCTGCATGAAGTGGATTTCAAAGATGCAGGCGCTGCGCGTGTTCGAACGGGTGAAGACCGGCAGCACCGCCTACCTCGTGAGCTTCAACACGACGAAGGGTGGCGCCGAGCTCATCAAGGCAATCGTCGATCTCGCTCGCAATGACCACGAGCAGTACGTTGCGCGCTACAACAAGATCGCCTACTGGACTGGTCGCGGCGAAGTCGACGTGCCGCCAATCGAGCAGGCTGCATGGAACGATGACGACACTTACGGACAAGCGTTGCCTTTCTAGCTGGAAGTCGTGGCGGAAAAAATGCGAGGACATCTACGACCGAGCCTTCCCTGAAGCGGAGCCTTCGCAAGTGTTCTGGCAAGCTATCGAGCTCATCGCTTTTAACTTCAAAGCCGACTGCGCCAAGAGGCCGATAACACCGATGGAGCTCGACGCGCTAGAGAAGGCTGCTTGCAAGAAGTTCATCGGGGCTTGCGTCGAAGAGCGAGAGCGATGAGCAACCGCCTCGAGCTCGTTATCAGGAAGACGGTCGCCGATCAGCTGCACGCCGATCAGGTCGCGCGCATCTTCAAGGTCCCCGAAGAGCTGCAGCAGACGCCGTGCGACTTCTTCGGCTACACCGCCAGCGGTCGTGCAATTCTGATCGAAGCGAAGATGGTCAGCAGTCGGGTTGCGCTGCCGATCAACGGTTCGCCCGGTCTCGCCAAGCATCAGTGGAACGAACTTGGTGACGCGAACAGAGCGAATGCCATCGCGCTGATCGCTTGGGCTCGCAAGGATAAGGTCGCCGTCATCAGCTACGACCAAGCGCACGCCTACAGCGAGAAGATCCTCAGGAAGTCGATCCCTTGGGGATCGATCCCCAACGACTACAAACGAGATTTCAGACCGTCAGAGGTCGTCGGACTCATCAGACGCTGGCTTCCGGTCTCTGAAAAGAACACGGGACACGTCCTCCGGTAGCTTGTGTTTTTCGCAGGCGCGCCACTGCGAATACTGAAGACCTGCAAGGTCCGGCGCCCCCCACGGCGCATCCTCCATGCATGCATCATCGCACCACATGTGATACATGCACCGGTCGGGGTGCTCGTCCATCTTCGAAGCGCACCCCGAGTAGGGGCACGGCATGCAGTCTACCTGCTTGCCCACCACGCAACCCAGTTGAAGGGCCGCGGTGCTTCTGTCCCGACGCGAATGCGAAGCATCGGCGACCAAAGAGCATGACCGTTATTTGCTGCCGGCTCTAGCCAGACCATCTGCGCAGAAAGAGTTCGGCCGACCATGTTGAAACCGGGGGTCCAACGGAGGACCAGCGCGTGCCGATCGTTCTGGAGAATGGATCCCTCCGTTGGTATGAGCGAGTGCAGGTGTGCCGGCGCCTGGCTCAGCATCATCCAGCAACTGTCGAACCCGAGTGAGTTCAGGTTTACCGGGTGATGCTCTGCTGCCGTTGAGACAAGAAGCCAGGCTGGCCGCGGTCCTCCAGGGATGTTCGTGAATCCTCGCCTAAAGATCGCGACGAACTCCCTACCCGCGACACAGCCTGCGTGTGCGTTGATCGAAATGGCATTGCCCTGGTACCAAGGCTGCCAGGTGTGGCAAGGCGTCGGCGGATGCACTACCTCGACGCTGCTTACCGTTGGAAGGACAGCCATGGCTGTCGCCGAATCACCCAGAGCTGCGCCGAGCACGTTCTCAGCGCGCTCCGGCCCTGGGAGAAACGGTGGCGGCTTCTCCTCCGCCGCGAAGAAGAGAGAGCAGCCGAAGAGTAGGCTAAGAAGCGCGACCGCGAGTGCTCTTCCCATTGGATGCTTCCTTCAGGAACGAGAGCGTCTCTTCTCCAACTGCTCGGGACTGTGCGGCGAGCTCTCCAACAACTCGGGAGAGCTCGCGATTCGTCTGCTCGAGAGCTGCGATCTTTCCTGTGTTGCTTTCGACAGCGCTCTGAATCCCGCGAAGGGATTCGAAGAGCTTTGGGCCGCCAGTGCGAGTCCCCCAGATGATGAGGTAGGCGAGCAACAGTAGAGCGCCGCCCTGCAACACCCATTGGACTTCCTGTGGCATGACTACTCCTTTGCTGAGACGAGGTTGACGAGGACCCCTTGGAGGGTCGACGAAATCCACATCGACAGGTTGTTGCCGATGGCTTGCTTCAGCTCACGCTCGAGGTTCTTGGTTGTTGCGTCAGCGATGGCGAGCTCCTTCGCTATCTCCTCGCCAGCCAGTGCGCGCGCACTGAGAGCGGCGTAGTCTGTCGCGACTCGCGTAACCAGCGCGATTCGCTCCGGGTCGGTAATCTTCGTGTCGACGATGATCCTCCCGACAACGGTCTTGAAGGAGTTGCTCTCGGCGAAAGCGGTCACTTCTCGGCACCCACTGCAATGCGCCACGACTCGAGCAAGTCGAAGCGACGTTGCTTCTGGCCTGCGTTGAGCGTTTCGTCGGCTTCGACGTAGGCGCGGTGTTCGGGGGCGATGGTCTCGTAGGTCGCCTTCTCGGCGCCCGTCGGGCCCACACAGCCCGACAGCAACATCGCACACAACAGCACTTTCTTCATCGCATCTCCTCGACTAGCGGGCGTGCCAGCTCGAACGCCTGTCGTTCGGCTTGACTCCTCGGCATCGTTCCCGACCTGCTTGATTTGCGCAAGGAGCTGATACGTCGTTTCGCCGCATTGACGCGCCTCCGCAATCCTTGCTCCTGCGACGTGAGTTCGTCGCGTCGTTGATCGAGATCGCGACTCAGGTCATAGAGCTGTGTTACGAACGCCGACTGACCATGCTCGGTCTGCTTGAAGAAGCGACTCCAGGGCATCGGCATTCCAAGCGGGTGCTCCTTCAAACCAGCGATCTCGTCCATGGAACGCATGGCAGATGTCCCGAAGCCAGCGGTGTAGCCACCAAGCAACTGCTCGATCTCGATTGGAGAGAGAGCGCCATTGACGGCCTGGCTGAGAATGCGAGCCGTTGCCGTCGTGTAGAACGTGCTCTGCTCCGATGGCTTTTGCGTGCGCTCGATCCACTCGGGCGTCAGCTGGCGCCCGCGGAAGAAGTCGTAGTTGGCTGTAACCTCGACGATCGGGCGGAGGAAGGCAGGGATGAACGTGCCGATGCCTTCCATGTAGCTGCCGAGCGCGACCTCCGCCGCGGTCTTCATTGCTGCAGGGTTGCCGTCTTCGACCTGCTTGTCGAGCAGGATCTCTGGCAACGTGCCGAAGATCGTGCCAGCTTCGAACGGCTTCGGGATCGAGACGATCTCGCCGTACATCTTCACGTTCCAGTAGTTGACCTTCCGCCAGTCGGGCAAGTCCTGGTACCACTCCTCGTCCTTGTTCATGAACCAGAGCGCGAGCGTCGGCGCCGTGATGTTGGCCAAGCCGTTGAGCAACGCAGCGCGCTGCACGCGAGCCTTCGCAACGTCGCCCTTCACGTCGCCGCCGTAGAGCAGCTGGCCGTAGAACTTCCTCTTGCCGACGAGACCCGCGTTGAAGTACGGGATCATCTGGTTGAGCATCCGGCTGATCACGCCAGCGCGTGCGAAGTTCATCAGCTCTCGGCCTTCCTCGAGCGCTTCGAGTCGAGCCACCTCTTCCGGCTTGCCATCTTTCTTCGCAGCGTTGTAAGCGTCCTTGAACTTCGCCATGCGAAGATAGTTCTCCGGGTGAGCGAAGAACTCCTGCACGCGCCCCGTCATCTCTAGGAACTTCGCGCGGAAGCCTGACGCTTGGCCTGCTACCTCACGACGCATCCCTTCGTTGAAGAAGGAGCTCGTCTTCACGCCAAGCTCCTCGTAAAGCTCACGCATCTCGCCGTTCTTGTGGTACTCGATCGCACCGCGGATCAGGTTGACGAAGCCGCCGAACGGACGGAGGCGACCGTCCCTCGAAAACATCGGTTCCGTGATCGCATCACGGATGAGGTTCGCCACCGTGAAGCCAGGCGACACACCGGTCGCGAAGAATCGAACCAGGTCGCGAGGAGCACGCGCGATCTGCATGACGCCCTGCAATCCCTCAGGCAAGTGCGGCATCTTGTCGATACCCATCAGCGCCTCGTAGGCCTGCGTGTCGAGCTCGAGCCACTGCAGCTTGCCGTTCTGTGCCTCGAGCGTCGGCCGGTGGGCTCCCTCCGAAACGAGATGATCGATCTCCTTTGGAGTGAGGCGTGGGGTGTAGGCCACGATGGCTCGCTCCCCAGTGGGCACGACCTTCTGCGCGAACGTGGTGATGACCTGCGGGTCGGCAGAGTCGATGTCGCGCAAGAGGTCGAACACGTCGCCGATCGTTTCGCGCGCCTGCTCCGGCACCTCGATCTTCCGCTCGATGGCGTTCAGCATCTGAGCGACAGGGTGATCGGTCGGCACCTTCGACTTCGGCACGACCGATGCGAGGCCTCCAGCTTCCTGGCCCTGCGACATCTTGTACATCGCGGTCATCACCTGGTTCTGGTGAGCCTTCGCGATCATCGAACCAGCGACTTCCTGCAGCGACACCAGTGGGTCGCGAACCTCGAAAGTGCTGCCCTTGATGTTTGCCAGTCCGGTGCCGCGCTCGGCAACACCACGACCCTGACCGTGCTGTCGCGGCCCTTCCATCGCGCGGAAGAACGGCACGTAGAGCGCCGACGCATCCTTGATGCGCGCGGCTGACTCGGCGTCCATGTTGCCGCTGCGCGCGACGTAGTCGACGAGCGCGTCGGTCCAACGCTTGATCCCTTCGGCAGCTTCACGGAACCCTGGATGCCGCGACTCGATCGCCTTGATCGTTTCGACGTAGTCCTGCGGCGGAAGCTGTGTCGTCTTGCCGCGGCCGTGCAGTTCGAGGTTTCGACGCGCGACGACATACTTATAGAAGTCCTCGCGACCTTCCTTCACTACCGGCTCGAGGTGACTGCGAAGACCAGGCACGAGCTCTCCGGTTGGCAGCCGGATGCCGCGCATCACGAAGTGCTCCGCGGTCTTCGTCGACGTCATCCGCAGCGCGTCGTACATGCGCGCCGGATCGTCGCCGATCTGCACGTCCTCGGGCTTCCTTCCAGAGGCCTCGAGCCAACGATCCTGCGAACGCTTCAGCTCGACCATGTCGTCGAACATCGCCTTCGTTACGGCATCGCTTGCCCGTTGGAGGAGTGGGGGCCGGGCAGCCCGCTCACTTGCTGTTGCAGGATCGGTCTCGAGGACAATCGATTGGCGGACACGTTCCTCGGCCCCCTGCGCATTGTAGCGGTAGAGCATGTCCTGGATGCGCGAGTACTGCTCGCGCACCGCAGCCTGCTCCGGCTGCGCCAACCAGCGACGGAAGTACCGGCTCAGCGCCGGCAGCTTCTGATCGAGCCCCACCTCGCCGAGCATGTTGCGCGCGTGCCACTCGGCGAACGCCTCCATCCACTGGATCTCGGGCTTCAGCTTGTCGGCCTTGGGGTAGTCCTTGAGCACCTGGTCGATCTCCGCGCGCACCTCCGCCGGCAGCGTGCCGACCTGGAGCTTGGCCGCGGCCTGGAAGTCTTTCCCCTGGTTGGCGATGGTGTGCCGGTGCATCGCGTGCGCCCACTCGTGGGAGCCGACCACCAGGTCGCGGCCCTCCTGCGTGCGCATCATGTTTTCGAAGAAGCGGAAATGACCGAGCTCGGGACCGCCGATCTTCCCGCTGCGCGCGGCGACGCGCACGGGGTCGCCCGCCGTCGCGCCGACCCGCTTCGCTGTGAACGGCACCCGGACACCGGCGCGCCCGCGGCGCCCCTCCATCTCCAGGAAGACGTCAGATGCCCGCACAGGCTGCGTTCCCGGCGTGGCCTCCACCTGCCGCGTCGGCGGCACTTGGAAGGACTGGGGGCCAGCACGCTCGCCGCCGGGGCCGATGACTACCCCCTTCCGAGCTTCCACCTGCGGTTGGTTGAATCCCTCCAGAATCGATCTGGCCTCCGACCTGAATGAGCGGCCGGCGACGTCCCCTACCGAAGCTGGGTACCGGTAGCCCTCCGCCTTCTGGCCGAGAGCCTCCGATAGACTCACCATGATTTCGTTCTGTAAAGATGGCTCCATCTTCTGAAGCAGTTCAAATGCCCGCTGGTGATTGGCGATCTCGGCATCCGTGTAGCCGCGCCCACGACTGAAGTCCTCCGCCGAAGCAGATCCCTCCAATCTCTTGGTGACCTCACCTACTGGCATGTCATGCTTCTCTTCCAGCTTCGCGCGAAGCATGGTGTCGAGGAGCTCGCCCACTTCAGGGTTGGCCCTGACCTCCGCTTCGAAGTCTTTCCGGAGTGCCTTCCTGATTCCGCCGACGACCTCCCTCGGCACGGCATCCACGCCCCGGCGAGTATCGATTTCGCCGGCGTCGCCGCCGCGCATGGAGGCACCCGGCAATTCACTTGCCTCTCGACTTGCCGCTTTCTCGTGCGCGCGCCGCGCGCCGGGCTCCTGGTGGACACTCTCCAGCCCGCCAGGGAACTGCTTCTTCAGCTGCTCTACGACCTTTGTGTAGACGCCCTTACCGCGATGTTCCGGACGGATCTCCGCATTGTGGATCTCAGCCTTGCCACCCTCCTTCGGGGTGAAGCTGCCGGCGCCGATGATCTCTCCGTCAGCGCCGCGGACCACCCATTCGCGACCCTCGACACCCGTCTGGCTGTCGCGAAACTCAAGATTCTGGCCCTCACCGAGCTCAACGCGGTCGCCGGCCGGCGCGTCCCGCTGCTCGCGCTTCCGGATCGCCTCTATTGCGGCTTGCCGCATCTCCGGCGTCTTCGCCTCACTGAGCTGCGCGCGGAGCTCCTCCATCGACGGCTCGGCCAGCCGCTCCAGGCCGCCTGAGACCTCCCTCTCGGCCGCACCTTCGACGCCGAGCTCGGCGACGTCCAGATCGGTCTCCTTCTCCTTCAGCGACTCTCGGGCCCGGGAGCGGACCTCAGGGTCCGCCGACCGCGTCTCTGCGCTGGTCTTGCCCAGATCGCGCAGCTGCGCCTCACCCGATGGAGCTCGAGCCATGGCCTCCGGCGACGCTTCTCCGCGCGCGACCTGCTCTGCGAACGCGGCGCGCGCCGACCCGCGGGCCATCTGCTGCTGCGTGGCGTCGAGCATCTGCCGGCCCGGCGACACCCCTTGCTGGCCGCGGCTCGCGATGCTGAACATCATAAAGCCTGCCACGTTCTTGGAATACGTCTGCCATGTCTCCTCGTTCGGGTTCTTGATGAAGCCCCACGCCGCCGGCAGCAGGTCGGGAAAGTGCGCCTCCATCGCGCCGAACCCGACGCCCTCCATGCCCTGCCCGATCAGCGCCGCGGCCTTCGCCGGCATCTTGACGCGGTGCCGCGCGAACCACTCCGTGCGCCGACCGAGCGCGCCGAGCGTCATCAGCACCGGCGCCATCGCCATCCCGTGCATGAAGGACTTGCCGTAGCCGTCGACCCGGCCGAAGGCGGCGCTCTCCGCCATGCCGTTGCCGACCGCGGCACCCATCGCGCCGCCCATCGTTCGGACGATCTTCAGGGCGCGCTCACTCTGCGCCACACCCTGACCGAGCTTCAGCGCGCCGAGGCTGGTCAGCCCCTTCTGCGTCAGGTTACCGAACACCTTCGCGCCACCTTTCATCGCCGCCCCCGCTGGAAGGCCAAAGCCGACACCCATGCCGGCAATTCTCGACGCGCCGAGCGCGATCGTCTGGAAGCCGTTCCGGCCGGCCACCTCGAGCTCGCGCGTGCGGCCCATCTTGGCGACTTCCTTCTGAACGTTTCTGTCCGTTGCCGACGCCCACATCATCGTCATCGAATCAAGGAAGCCAGGCGCTTTGCCGCCGTTGTCGTAGAGCTTGCCATCCTCGCCCTCGATGTAGTTCGTAGGCGTGAGGGCTCCAATGTTCGGGCCGCCCACCGCCTCGATGCCCTGCCGGCCGAGATCCCACAGGCCGTGCGCCAGGTTCGTACCGAAGTCGCCGGCACCCTCGACGAGCTCCGCGCCGGCCATCGCTGCAGTGCCAACCGCACCGATGTTGAGCTCTTGCTCTCCACTGGTCAGATAACCATACCCGCCGCCACCCGCTTCGCGGTTTAGCCAGTCGGCGTACTTTTTCGTGCGAGGATCTGTCCAGAACGATGTGCGAGGATCTATCGCCTTCATGTCGGCATCGATCTGAACTGCAGCCTGACGCAGTTCCGCCAGTTCGTTCGGATCCATGACAACCGGGCGCATCTGCTGTGCCTGTGCGAGGTACTCCTCTTCGTTGCGCGGCTTCTTGATGAGCTGCGCCTCGTTCTGAGCACGGTACTGCTCGAACATCTTGTCCATCGCGCCCTTCACACCCTGCCACCCGCTCTCTGGGTTGGCGAAGATCGAGTCGTTCATCTGCTTGTTGCGCTGCTTCTCAAACATCCATCGATGCTCGAGCTCTACGCGCCAAGGAATTGGGCCGCCTAGGGGCGATACCTGCGTGAGCGGATCTCCGCCGCGCTGAAGAACATCCATCGTCTTGTGAGCCGCAGTGCGGTTCACAAGAACCTCTTCTTCTCGAGATGGACCGTCAGCAACCGGCGCCGGCTGCTGTGCCGGGCCGGAAAGACGATCCGTGTCCGGCAGCAGCCGTGCTGGTTGGTCGGTCATTTCGGTCGCATCAGTTGGTTGAACAGTGGTGAGTCGGCCGGCGGCACGGGTTGCCCCATCTGCCGGCGTCGGATCGCTTCCTGCGTTGCTTCGTCACTCGCAGGATCGTCGCCGAGCACGTTCTGCACCGGCGTCATCATGCCGCGGCCGTCGCGCTGGCCAGCATCCTGCGCAGCCACCGCATTCGGATCCATTGGAGGTTCGGCCATGCCGCCTTCCGGCGCTGGGCCACCGAGACTCCCGGGCATACCTTGTGTCGGGTCTGGAGCTTGAGCCTGATCCATGCCAGTCAACACCGTCATCGCAGCATGCGTGTTGACGAACTCCATTTTGTCCTCGACAGATTTGATCTGAGCAATCTGACTGAACTCAGGGCCGAGAGACTTCGCCATCGCGTTGGTTTGCCAAGCCTGTTCGGCAAACGACCTCATCGGAGGAGCTGTCCAGTCAACCTCGAGACCACCCGTCATCCCAGTCCTGGCGACGAACTTGAGCGACTCGCGTGAGATGTGAGAACGGAGGAACTGCTGCGTTCGAGGGCCCCAATTACGATTCTTGATCTCTTCAATAAGTGTCGGATCGAGCTGGTTCGATTCACCAGCGTACTTGGCTAGGTCGGACCAATCGTTCTCGGTCGGCGTTCCGTTCATGAAGCGGTCGAACTTCTTGACGTCGCCATTGATCCCATCCGCCATAGGCTTCGCCAAAGCCCTAGCCTCTTCTCGCTTACCCGCAGCCTGCGCCCTCTGCACTTGGAGTCCAACCTGGTCGCGGTAGGTCTCTGCGCGAACACGCTCCGTGTCGGCCTTGAACGCGTTGAGCTTGTTCGCCGTGTCGCGCTGCTCCTTCGCCTCCTGCGTCGACCTCCACTTGCCACCCTCATGCTCGAGACCCTGACTGGTCTGACCACGAAGACGATCCTGGCTCTCCGGATCCAGCGGGCCAACACCGGTCTGCTCAGCTCCACGAGCCATCTCTTGCTCGAGCTGCTGCGCGCGACTGTCACCACCACCGCGCTCAAACCCAGCCTTCGCACCCTCGAGGTCGAGCCGGTCTTGCTGCAAGTCCATCTGCTGACCGAACTGATCAGCCTGCTGCTCGCGACCGGCATGCTGACTCATCAAGCTGCCGACGCGGTTCGCAGTCTGCTGTCCCATCTGGTCGCCATGACGAGCCTGCGCGTTGAGCTCGCTACGAGCTCGATCAACTGACCCCTGACCTTGCGCAGAGGCGCGAACCATGCGGTCACCCGATCGACCGCTGTCGTTGACCACTGTCTTGCTGGTGCGTGCCATTAGAAGTACCCCGTCTGACCTGCTGACGAACCAATCTGAGCAGCGCCCGCGCCAACGAGTGCTATGTTGCCGGTGTAGAGACCGACGATCGTTGTCCCGATGCCAGTCCAAAAGCCTCCCTGAGCCTGCTTGCGGACCATGCGCTCTTGTCGACGCTGCAACTCCTGCGCGATGTCCTGCTGCTCCTTCTGGATGTAGTAGCCGAAGTCTGCCGACTCGTACTCCTGGTTCGAGTAGAGATCAGCCAGAGCTTCGTACTGGCCCGTCATCATCGACGCCAACGAACCTCGGCCGCGCTCCTGCACCTGGCCAAGGCCAGTCTGGATCGCGGCGATCCCCATCGCCTGCTGCTTCTCGTTCTGACGCTTGGTGAGCGCCTGCGAGATGTAGTTCATGTTGGCGGCAGCTTCGCCAAGACTCATCTGGCCTCCGGAGGCATCCGAAAGCTGCTGCGGCGTGTAGAGGAAGTTGCCCGACTCGTCTACCAGCCTGCCGCGACCGATCGGCATGCCATACCGGCGCGCCATGTTTCGCGCAATTTCGTCAAGCGAACTGCCCATCCCTCCACGGGCCTCGAGCTCAGTCCCGCCCTGCTGGGCCATGTTGAACTGCTGCTCATGGACGTTGTAGCCAATGTGGCCCAACCCCTCGATGTTCGCACCCTCAACCTGGGTGTAGAGTTCGTTCAGCGAGTTGAGCTGCTGCTGCAGTCCCGTTGGAGGGAGACCCTGCTGGGTCTGCTGCGTGACCGGAGCTGGGGTTGGCGGTTGCGTGCTCGCAGCTGCGCCTGCTTGTGCTTCGGGCGGGAGAACAGATGAGTTGCTCATGGCAAGAACCCCACGATACGAAGACTTGTCCCGGCGGCAAGAAGCACGGCATTGCCAACAGCGTTGGCCGTCGCGTTGAACCTGACCCTATCGCCTACATTGGCGGAGATTAGAAGCGGCAACACGACACATCCTGTGTCGAAGGAGCTGTCGCGCGCTGCGTAGTTGTCTGCAATCCACGGGGTCACATCCGCGTAGCCAGAGCCAGTATCGAGCTGCCCTTGGACGATGAGCTGGAATCGGTTGTTGGTCGTGATGGCACGGGCGACGACGTCGATCTGGTAATCGCCTGCGGTGTCAAACGTGATGTTCGCACCCGAGACGGTGACATCGCCATTGAACGGAGACGGCGTTGCCCACGTGAGGTTTCGAGTCAGGTTCTCGATGCTTCCGACGTCTGTCCCAGCAGCGAAAAGGCGAGTCGCTTTGACCGTCTCGAGCGCGACCAAGCGCGCGACGATCGAGGTCAGGTCTGTGCAGATGGCTTCGTTGTTGCGAATAAGCCATGCCTCGAGCTGCTGCTCGTTGATCTGATTCGACGTCGCACCCGTGTCAGCTAGAGGCTGAGGCACCGATTGGTATCGAAATGGTTCGACGTTGCAGGATTCAGTCGACATCATTCACACCTAGATCAGTAGGAACTCCAGAGTCAGGCTGATCTTGACGTTGTCTTTTGTGTTGCCATTCGATATGGCGAACAGCCATAGAGAATCCGCTGGCTGGAAGATCAGGTTGCCAGCCCCAATGGTCCCGGTCCTGATCGACTGTTTCGACCCCGCGACCGTTATGGGGATGTTGTAGCTGATCTCCGAGGTCACGGACTGGTTCTTCCTCACCCTCAAAAGCCAGTCACCCGGAATCGTATCGGCATTGCAGTCGGCATCGGAAGCGAGGCCGATCAGCTGGGCCGCTCTAGGGAATACAAATCCCGGATTCGTTGTCGACGAAAGGAATGCTCTGCCGAAGTAGAACGCCACTGATGTCGCAGCGGATGAGGAGTTCGAGCCGTCCGCAATGACCCAAATAACCTGGGGCGCTGGCCTGCCAAAGGTCTTACCCATCAGCTCAACCTCTCCACTCGACCAGTGGCCTTGACCACGCTGCCAGTCGATGCGTAGGCAGTGATCGTGTCTGTGGCCGCGCCTCCAAGAAGCTCTCCATCAACAGCTAAGACCTTCTCGTGTGGAGGAACCAGGATCTCAACTTCGCTTGAAGCCCCAGTCGCCCCAAACTCGAGGGTTACTGTCTGAGCTTCATCATCTGTGTTCGCTAACCAGATGAAAATTCGATCGACCTCGCCAGCAGTCGTCGTCGCAGTATGCAGTGTCGTGCCGGTGCTGGCTGTGGCCGTGATCAGAACAGGCCTACCTCTCGTGCTCCCGCTCAGCACCAGGGCTTCGACTTTATCCATGCCAAGCATCCTCACCCAAAGGCCGCCGTCCTCGTCGAACGTTGGCGGCATGTAGTCGTTGTCGGCAGCAAGAGCCGTTGGAGTGTCTCTGCGAACGCCGAGCGCCATGACTCCGACATCACCGCTCACGTGAGCCTGGTCTTCAGCCTTGCCAAGATTGGTCGATCCGGTCCCCGGGATGACGCTGGCAATGTCGGCCGACACGTTGGTCGAGGAAAGTGTGACCTTCACGAATCCAGACGCATCAGTCAGGAATGGCGAATAACGACCGTCACTCGAGACTGGCGTGTCGGTATCCCGCCTCACCCCTAAAGCCAGGACGCCAACGTCTCCGTTGGAGTGCCCGCTGTCTTCGGCCTTTCCGAGGTTGGTTGGGCCAGTGCCGGGGTGCACCTCAGTGATATCACTCACCAACTGGACCGTGGTGACCTCAGTAACGGTGCTAACCGTGCCCACGGTATCCAGGTCACCCTCCTGCACATCAACGTAGACAGCCGCCGTAGCGTTCAGGCTCAGAGGTCCGTAGTTCCCATCTCCACCAGAAAGGTCAACTGATCCGTCGTTCCGAACAGCCAGACCCATCACTCCAGTCGAACCGCTGTTGTGAAAGACGTTGTCGGCCTTGCCAAGGTCGGTGTTGGCTATCCCAGGCGTGACCGTAGGGCCGACAGCCACTGTGCCGCTAACAGCCACCGTCCCGGCAACCGAGCTGACCGCGACAGTGCCATCAACCGTGATGACGTTGCCGCCATCATCGATCGAAATCGTCGTGCCAGGACAGTTGTCGACTTCAAAGCAGGCAGCCGCATCCGGAGTTACCACAACCGTCCCGGCAACCGCACTGACCGCAACCGTCCCAGCGACGTCAACAGGATTCCCTGCACCGACAGCCACACCGCCGTACTGCGCGATATTTACGTCACCACCGCCGCCGCCGCCACCGAGCGAGGAAACGAGCAGACGACCATCGACAACTCGCGCCCTCTCGGCTCGGTTGCCCCTGTCCGCGATCCATACTGCTGATCCTGCGCCCATTACTTCGAAGCCCTTGGCGTTACGAGAAGTGAGTGGTTGAGAATTGCGAGTGGCTCTTCAGGAGCAAAGTTGCGCATCCGAACAGCCATGTAATCGTAAACGCGCTTGCCAGTCGGGTGACGCTGACGACCCTTCGGGTGATCCATCCGGAAGATGCGGCCGTCGCCAGTCTCCTGCGTTTCCGGATCGACCTGAAACTCAGCCAGGTCATCAACCTGCTGGAAGTCCGGCAGTAGATCGACGCGAAGCTTGCTCGAAGCCGAAGCGATCTGGTGTGACACGATCTGGTACCAATCCCGCTTCTGCGTGTCGTCGACCGAGTAGTTCTGCGGCTTGAAGATCTGATCGAACTCGATCGCGCCGATCATGAACTCGTACTCATACGTCCCGGTTGGGTCAAACGGAGTGTCCGGGCCCCACTGCGGAGTCACGTAGAGCCGGGTCGATGTCGCCGCGTAGATCGTCCTGCTTTGCCACGGCTCTTCGTAGCCCGCGTTCTTACGCCGGAAGTGAACGCACGCACCAGCGAGGCCAATGTCCGAACCATCCAGAGACTCGCTGAGACCAGGCACACCAGACAAATCAGCAATAGAAGGAATGCCACCAGTGATGAACGAAGCACCAGCCGAGTCCAAGACAGACGCTCCGGTGGTCTCATCCAAGCCAGCAAAAGTGATGTCGCCGCGAACCGTTCCTGTCGCATTCGGGAACCCAACACCATCCGTGTGACCGATGTCGTAGATCCAAACGAAGCCGTTCGCGTCTCCCATGTAGACGCGCTCGTTACCATCGCTGTCCTTGGCCACCGTCATCGACAGGAACTCTTGGCAGAACTCGAGCAGCGTGACGTTCTTCAGCTTCACATCCCAGACGAGCATCAAGCTGCAGCCACGGTTCGTCTTTACCGTCGGCAGCAGCAACAGGTATTGCTCGCGTGCTGGGTAGAAGACTCCAACCGCTGCGATCACTCTCCCGTTGCGGTCACGCCGGATGTAGTTCGGATTGTCGACGTTGACGAATATGTCGTTCATCGCCTCCGACTCGGGGATGTGCCCGACTGACCGACCGTCGAACAAGGCGAGGCCGCGATCGGCCAACCACACCGTGCCCGACTCCACCTGCGCAAAGGTGCGCGGACCGATGCAGCCGATGTCCGAGCTAATTCGGTTCGGAACGTTGACCTCCGTCCCAGGATTCAACGTGAAGCGAAGGAGGTAGGTCTTCCGTCGCTTGCAGATCACCAGGCTATCGAAGTTCGATGCGGCTCCCATCAGCCGGTCACCATCGCCCGGCTCGACGTCCAGGAAGTTCGCCGCCGGCCAACACTCAGGCTCCAACGGCTCGGAGAAGTAGAGCCTGTTCGGACGGCCACAGAGCACATAACTCAGATCGGTATCGGTCTCTCCCTCGTACGGGTCGGTCAGCTTCAGTCGCTGGATCGCAGGCGACGTTCCAGCCACTGGAGGTAGGACCTTCAGCACCTCGTAGAAGCGGCAATCGTTCGCGACCCTGATGAATCTGCCTTCGAGGCAACGGTCCCACTCGACGTCGAAGCTTCCCGTGATGATGTCGCTGTCGTTTACGACGCTGACCGAACCGTCCGGCACCAGGTTCGGGATGTCACCCATGCCGAACAAGCGGTTGCGGAAGTCGACAACGATCGGCACGCATGGCATCGGTCCGTTCAAGATCGAGATGCCTTCGTTGGTGAAGTCGAGGGCGGCGTCGCTCTTGCCGTCCACGATCACCGGTGTCGAGTCGATTGTAAGACAACCGATCTTCGCCATGATCGGGAAGTCGCCACCTTCAATCGTCCGGTAGACGCATATCTCCGTGATCTGGGGGTCGCCAGGAATTCGCACGCCAGCGAACGAGAGGGTCACCAGCGCTGCCGGCGAGTTGGGTGTCGTGTCGACTTCGATGTCGTCTGGATTCGGATCACTCTCCTTCCCTGTGCACACGTTCCGGAACGTGTAGCGGTACTTGTAGAGACCGATGCCAACACCACCATCCGGAGACTGAGCAGTGTCGTCGGTCTGCGTCGACGGAATCTCGTCCTCGAACGGAGCAGGGATTCCTGCGTCCTCGATCTCTGCTGTCGTGCCCGCAGCGTTCGGGTTGAACTTCTGCGGGATGGTCGACCCGTTCGTAATGACGAGCACGCCTGGATCACCAAGACCAGCACTCGTAGCCGCGCAGCCTTCCGAATCAAACGCGCCAAGATCGAAGAGGGGACCAAGATCGACGACGTCCGTGTTCGGGACGTTGAGCACATAGACGATGCCCATCGACCCTGGAAACTCTTGACCTCCACCTGGATTCCAGGTGTCAGAGAACCTCTGCGTAAACTTCCTCCGACCTGCCAGGTTCACAGGATCCTCAGTCGTCAACGCGTCGTCACGAAGCTTGAAACCACCGTCGTTGATCGGGGTCGCGCTAAGACTTGGCTCTACGAGTGTGTTGAACATCGACACCGATACGTCGGCGTCAAGGTCGGCGTTAATGCTTAGCGTCTGCACCGGTGCGTTGAGACCTGCACCTAGGTGCAGCAAGCCACCCTGCGACTTTGTCTCCAAAATCCGTTCTTCCTCGAAGTCCTCGAACCAAAACGGATCGAACAAGCAGGCTGCTTGGTTGAAGAAGATGCCAGAAACACCAACTCCAGGGATCTGACTGGCCGTTGGAGGGGGGTGGCCACCGTTGAAGAACACCGTCGCGACGTTGAAGCCGCGAACCGTGATCTCCCACATCCCGTAGGGGAACACCTGCGTCGCACCGTTGAGAGAACGCACTCTGTTGGTGAGCACGTCTCCGTCGGTCATGAGCGAGAAAAAGTCCTGGCTCCTCGTTAGAAACTGCGTGTTCGGGATCGCGTTTCCGACCCCGTAGGACTCAGTTACAAGCGGCGTGATCGTCGGACTGCTCTGCTCAACAGTCCCAATCTCTTCCTCGTACCACCCCACAGGGCTGCCGGATGGACCTTGGCGACGGATGTGCCGCACCTCCATCGTCCCGCTCCACTCGTCTTCGTTGTAGTAGAAGTGGCAGCCTCTCTCGCCCGTGAGCGCGGCGCCCATCGCACCAGCCAGGGTCGTTGCCTGCGTGCTAGGAATATAGAAACGGGTTCGGTTGTTTGGCGACGGAGCTTGAACGATTGCAAAGCCGCACGAGACGATGATCGGGTTGCGCTGGTTCGTGTTGCCGGTATTGATCCAGTCGACGCCGTCGGTGCGTTGGACAGCGACTCGGTAGGCAAGGTGCTCGTCCTCGTTCGCTGCCGCGGCGATGGTGTCCCAGTCGTTGTAGAAGTCTGCTGCTGGCGCATCGAATCGGTTGAACTCCTGGTAAATCAGCTGCGATCCCTCCGTTCCCGTCGCGGCGAACTGCAGCGTGTCCATGTTGTTCTGCGTCGTCGGCGAGTTCGTGTAGAACACATCCTCACTAGTCGGGTCGGCACCGTCCCAAACTGATGGAGCTCCGCCTCCAGTGACGTCGTTGAGCGAGCTCGACGTCAGAACCGCCGACTCCACAATTCTCTCTGTTGTCGACCCAGAGCTCACCGCCACACGTAGACGCACGTTGACTGGCGTTTCTGTCGATGAGTACTCATGCCGGATGCACGCCCAGAAGATGACCTTGCGCACCTCGCTGTAGCACGCGGGTGACATGTAGAGCCGTGAGTGCTCCTGACAGAAATGGATCCCTCCATCAGCACCGCTGATCACGCGGTTCTCAGAATTCCAGTAAGTCGTCTGGAAGCTCGCCGGCTGCGTCGTCTGCTGGAATGCTGTTCCAAACCTGCGTGCCATCAGACAGAACCTCCGGTCACGCCTTCGATCTGCGTCTGCTCTTCCAGAGCACGGGCGACCCCGATAGAGCTCTCGCTGCCGAGCGATCCATCTTGCACCTCGTTCAGCTGCGCCGTGAGCGTCACCTGAGCGCCACCGGAGGGGATCGCTCGCGCGCTCACCGTACGTGTCGTCGCCTCGTAGCTGATTCGAAGGAAGCCCTCCGCCAGGGCGGCTCCTCCGAGAGTAGAGCTGTCCAATGTGGTGCGAGTCCCCGTGAAGACATCGACGTACTGCACGTTGAAGGTGTATCCGCCGGGCCGCAGGTAGAGGTTCGTCACCAGAAGGCCGGTGTCACTGCCCTTGATCGCCACCGCGACGACCTGGTCGCCCCCAGCGATCATCGCGTACTGGATCTCGACCTGGTAGCTCGTGAGCACCGAGTCCTTGAACCACATCATCAACCGATCGAGAGCGACGACGCCATTCGAGATGCCGGAAATCGAATCGCTGTTCAGCTGCAACGCGCTTTGGAACGTCTCGTAGTCCGTCGTGTTGCTCCACCGCGTCGTATCGAGATCGCCATCAAACCCATCATTCGGCAGCGAGTCCGTGCCGAGGAATTCAGGGATGTCGAACGGCTGGCGAACCTTTATGCCATCCTGATCGGCAACGACAACATGCTCGATGCCACACTCGTCGGTGTATCGGAACAACCCGCAGACGACGCCGGAGAAGCGCTCGTCGAGACCGCGCACGAAGCCGCGACGCTTCTCGAGAAGGTCAGCCTCGTTGACGATCGAGTTGAACGATCCCGTCTCCAAGTAGCCACGCGCAGTGTCGAGCAAGCCACCACGCGTGTTGAGGCCGGGCCACGGCTGGCCTTGCGGTCGGAGAGGAAACTCAGCCCAGCGAGTCATCGGCGAACCTCGATCCCTCTTCGGTCAGGTTGGTTCACGCAATCCTTGTGGATGAAGCTGACGATTGTTTCACTCCCGTCAAGCTCCAAGATGTACCCGTACAGGTGTCCATCTGAGATGTAGTAGGAGATTTCGTGTGGCTCCGGCCACCTGAGTTCGATGTCTCTTCCCATCAGATGTAGAGGAGTTGGCCAAGAGATGCAGCGCGAGTGAGCGGAGTCTGCTCAGCCGTGTTGCCGGAGAGAACGTCAGCCGCGCTGCGCATGACAGCCCGGTTCGTCACGTTGCGGTTGTTCTTCCGGCGCAGCTCCTTCAGCTTCGCGACGTAGACCTGTGCCATGCGCTGGCTGTTGCTGTCGTCGGTGTCGAGCAACAAAGCATGCGCTGCCGCGGCGTAGATCACGACGTCGGCATCCTCCTGCGGAACGAAGGGAAGCTCGCTGTCCGGATCGTACGGGCGCAGGATGCGCGCGTAGTACTCGACCACCATGTAGGGATCTTCGCTGTCAGTCGTCGTCGTCGTGCCTTCGATGATCGGCGTCGGGAACACACGGATCTGCATCCGGCTGTTCGGGCCAGGTTCCGTCCGGATGAATGTGTGGGGCTGCCCACCGCTCTGCGTGGCCCCCTGCACCAGACGGTAAAACCTCACCGGCTCCAGCTCGGCGAGCGGCCTGCGATTCCAATTCCCAGGTCGCACGAGCTCGAGCTCGCCCAGGTTCTCGGGAAGTTCGTAGGTGTCCTGGCCATCCGCTAAGTAGATGCGCTGGTTTCGCCTCAGCCATTGCCAGTAGCCCTCCGACCTGATGATGCTCGACTCGGCCTCGAGCACGAAGTCGAGGTACGTCTCCCGCTTCGTCGCCCCGGCACCCGTCGCGTTGTAGCGCGCATCGCCGTTCTTCTCGACGAGCGTGATCACCCGGTCCACGAGCCTGCCGTACGTGTAATGGCTGCCCGGGAAGACCCGGTTCGGCTGACGAACATCGCGGAACGTCTCGACCGACAGCAAGCCGCACCGAAGAAGAGCCTGACCTTCGAGCGAGAAGGGGCTCACACCCGCCGGCTGCGTCGCCAACGTCCCCGAAAGGAACTCGAAGCCGGGGACGCCGATGTCACCCCACAACGGATCCTGGTGATCCGTGAAGCTGATCTTCGGCTGGTTGAGATTCCGGTCGTTCAGGTAGACGTCGAGAATGACCTGGTCATCGGTCCGGCGGATGCGGATCCGCATGTCCTGCCAGAACCCCTTGTAGGGGAGGATGTCGCCCGCGACGTAGCCAGTGGAGTCGTAGTCCGGGTCGAGATGCAGGTCATTCGGCTCAAGTGTGACGCTCGCCAACACGACCATGCCGTCCACCTCGCCCGAAGCCGGCCGGTTTAGGTTCGGCAGCCGGCGCGCCGGCATGTACTTCATGATCTTCAGGATCGGCGCCGAGCCGTTCTGAGGCATCGTGACGCGCGCGCCGTAGCCCTGGTCGTAGCAGTCCGGCGACTCCTCGGTTCCCAGGTCATAGAGCAGCGGGTCCTTCGACATGCGCGCCAGCAGAGTGAAGCTGCTCGGCGTGTTGACCGTTGGAGGATCGAGAGCGCTCGGCGTATTCGCGTCGTGAGACCACGTCCCCCGCACCACGTAGTGCGGGCTGTCCATCGCCTCTTCGGTGTAGAACACCTGCGCCTTCTGCGCCGTGATGCCCGGCAAGAGCGGAGAGAACCCGCTCGTGATCACGTCGGCGTCGATCGGGATGACCGCTTCGTCGGAGATCAGAACTCCGCCGCACGCTTCCGTGTAGGAGCTCCCGATAGCTCCGTCGGCTCGGTTGAACTTGTCGAGGAAGCGCGAGGTCATCTAGTCCACCTTGGTGCTCGAGTGCCGCTTCAGATTCGCGGGGTCCTGCCAGTAGTTCTTGTCGCCCGTCTCCTTCATCTTGCCATGGTACAGATCAGCAGGAACAGAATGAGTGTGACGGAAAGAACCACGATTACCGCCGTCAGAGAGCTGCTTTCTTCGGGAATCGAGGTGGGATTGGAACTTGGCTTCTTCCGCTGCTGCTGAGCGCGGAGCTTGCGAACGCGCAACCCTCTTTTCATGCGGGATGTGATCGTGGTCGCGACACGCTGACGTGTCGAGCATTGGTGAGTCGGCCTGCCAGTCGCGATCGGCGCGACCGCCACAGCAGCAACTGAGTGAATTAGGTGGGCCTTCCGACATCGAAGCCGTCACCTCGATCCCGCACCCGCAAGAGCTGCACTTGAACGTGTATCTCATTTCTTGATCGCCCTGACGTTGCGACCGCAACCTCGTTTCCGACCACCTCAACCGTGGCCTTTCTTGATGACGTTCTTCACCGAACGCCACTTGCATTCGGTGCAGCTGAGCGTCAGCCGAATGGCCGAGCGCTCAGCTTTCACCAGCGAGCCGCATTTGGGGCAGACCCGCTCAGCCATGCCTACGGACAGCCCGAAACGCCCGTGCAGAGGTCGGTCATGTAGCCGATGGCGTTCGGGGCGAGCACCTCGAGCGTGCCCTCCCACTCGGTCATGCCCTTCGTGCTCGAGCCGACCTTGGCCAGCTCGACGGCGAGGACGGGACGGAGCACCGCGACGCGGAGCTTGTTGGCTTCGGCCGTCGAGATCCGGTCGTTCCGCTGATAGCGGTGCAGGTAGATGCGCTGCGTGCCGAAGTCCGACTGGTAGAAGTCGACGGTGTTGATCACCGTCCGATCGTTGACCGGGATGTTATAGCGAACGTTGCTGTTGGGATTCAGCGTCAAGTTCGAGAGCGAGCGCTTCTGCGCGGCATTCGCCCACATCGTGTCGGTCATGGCTCCCTTGTCCCACATCGCCTGCAGATGAGCGTTGAGGTTGCACTCCGTGACGCAGTCGTCCGGGGAGGAACCGGCCACCGTGGTCACGGTGCCCATCTCGTCGGCGCTCAAGCCGAGGGTTGTAGCGCAGGTCGGATCGCTCGCCGCCGCGAAGGCGTAGTAGCCATCCATCTTCCGCGGCAACACGCCGCCGGAGTTGCCCTGCGCGGTCTGCGACTGGCGCTCCGAGTGCACGAGTGCGTACTCGATGAAGCGGGCGAGCTCCATGGTCGCCTTGCGCAGCTGGTAGACGTACTCGTCACGCATGCCCGCGGTGTTGATGTCGCGCTGCGTGTCGGAGACGTCGAACGTACGACGGATGATGTGCGACAGGTTGCAGAGCCGCTTGCGCGGAACCAACGCATCGAACGTCGCGTCGCTGCCTTCCGGAGTCGCCTGGACGTCGGCGTTGCCGTTGTCCGGATCGCCGAAGTCGGCAAGGATATCCACCAGCCATTCATGACTGATGTTGTTGGCCGGCACCTTCTCGAAGCCGCTCAGGAAGAGCGTGTCCATCGGGGAGATGTTGGTGATGATGTCGAGCAGGTCCTCTCGGTTACCGGTGCCGACATCGAAGGAGTTCAGAACTCCTAGCGAATCTACGAACGTCATCTCAGTCTCTGGGGTGAAGGGTCAGAGACGACCCCTCCGGTCAGCGACCGAGCCGCTTCTTCAGGTGCTCGTGCACGAGGTTCATCCCCGCCTTCTGCTCCGCTGGATCGTGAGACTCGCGCAACTTTCGAATGCGGTTCGACTCGTCGACCAACTCGGCTTCGGGATTGGATGTCGGCTCGGGAGCCGGCGCGAACCGTGCGTTCGCAAGTGAAGAAGATCCTGGTGCTACTACTGGAGGAATCGCCGCTGCGCGCGCCGCCTCCCTCGTCACCAACTCGGCTGGCTGAGCAATCGCTCTGTACGCCTGATCGATCGTGCAGTTGGGGTTCTTCCCGCGGAACATGTCGATCAGAGGACCGTGGATCGCCATGTCGAAGACAGGGTAGGTGTCGGACAACGCCTCCATCTCCCTGCGCTGGTCTCGAGTCTCGATCTGCTGCAGCTGAGGCTGGATGCGTCCCATCATCCGCTGCTCGAACTGATCGAACATGCGCTTCATGTTGGCATCCTGAAGAACCTGCATCCGCGTTTCCGGGTCGAGCTGATCGAGGTGCGCTTGCTGCATCTGCTGATGCTGCTGTTCGAGTTCCAGCAAGCGCTGCTGCGTTTGCTGGAGTGACTCACCAGCCGACTGGCTGGCCGCTCTCAACTGCTCGACTTCGGCGTCACGAGTCCTGAGCTTCGAAATGAGTTCCTGAATCCGTTGCTCTGCCCGCGGAGAAGCTGGCTCCTCGGGTGGTTGCTGCGGCGTCTGAGCGGGTGGTGCAAGCGGTGGGGCCTGACTCCCATCCAACACCTGCTCAGCAGTGCCGGCAGGCGGCTGGTCGCCGATCTGCTGACGTTGCGCGTTCTGGTCGATCGCCATTCGCGCGTAGCTGCCTTCGGGTGGTAGAGGTGCCGGCGGCTTGCCATCCGGTCCTACGGTTACAGGTGCCGACTCCGGCACCTGTGCCCCCTCTGCGTTGAGCGATTGCCGCAGCAGCTGGGCCGCACTGTCGGAACGCGCATTGAATGCGCTTGGAGTTTCTTGAGCTCCTTGCGGTGTGGTCATGATCTGTCAGCGGTGCACGACATCGCTACAAGCAGTGCGGGGGTTGCAGGGCGCGAATCCCGCGAGCGCGCATTGGGAGCAGAAGCCTGCTCAGTCCCACCGGTGATGCGGGTGGCGCATGTTCCACGTGGAACAATCAGCCGCCGTAGCCCTTGACGTTCTCGTTGGAGCCGTAGCCGCAGGACTTCGAAGTCCAGAGGTTGTTCTCCGACGACGCGGAGTGACGCGAGCGCGTCCGGTTGTCCATGGCGGAGCACGTCGCTCCGTAGCCAGCCGGACGACTGAGAGCCTTCCGGTTGTCGCCCGTCTTCGCCTGAGCTGCACCTGCTCCGTCGCAACAGTTCGCCGAGTCTTTCATTGTGGTTCCTCGCGGGGTTTGGGTCGACGCTTCTGCACGTCGTCGAACTCATTCTGCAAGGCCTTTCTGCGCTCTGCAAGCAGCTCGGCAGCGTTCGTGCCAAGCAATAGCCCCAGCACATCGCTGATCGCCCGCACGCGACCCCTCGACTCCCGCAATCCCGGATCGGTATAAGAGTCGTCAGCGAAATGCCTTCGCTGAGCACCGTCACGAAGATTCTCGACCGCCTTGACGAAGTCGTCATAGCCAGGCGATGTCCGCAATGCCGTCGCCTTGCGGATGACGTCGAGAGCCTCGTCGTACTGACGAATCTTCTCCCGGTACTGATGGTCTTCCGCCTGCTCGCGAGAACGAACGTCCCAGAGCGAATGGTTCACGCCTTGGGACCTGACGTCGACGACCGCGGTGCCGCCTCACCCTTCTCGCCGCCGCCTTCGCCGCGGTCGATCTCGGTGTTCCGGATGTTGGGCGACCCCGGATCCTGACCGGGACCTGCAGCACCAGCCACTGGAGATCCGCCGCCGCCGGGCGGCCCATTCATCAATCCGCTCTGCGCGCCGAGCTGAGCGAACTGCTGCAGTTGGTCTTCCTGGATCATCTGCATCAGCTCGAGCTTCTTGTAGTGCTCAGCGATGTGCGCACGCGCCTTCAGCCCTGTCCCTGGGCTGTGCTTCTCTAGCTCCTCGAACTTCGTGGTGCTGAGCTCCTCGGTGTGCGCGAGGATGTGCCGCATGTCGTTGTCGTCGGCCTTTCGACCCGGCACGTTCCCATGGTACCAGAGCTCGTGCTCCTCCGTCGGTGTGAGCAGCCCGCTCTCGCCTGGCACCTGGATGAACTCACTCGCGTTCCGAATGTCGAAACCTTGCTCAAGGATCATCGCGAGCAGACGAGGCATGTTCACCGCCTTCGGTCCGTAGAGCTGATTGATCACCGGTGCGCGATCAAGAATGTTGACGAGCTGCTGCACCTGCGTCTGCTTCGTCGTCAGCTTGTGACTCGACAACGGCGTCACGATGAAACGACCGAGCACATCTTCCGGCCGGATCGTGTAGCGATCCTGGAACTGAAGACCCATCGCGCCAACCTCTCGAACCACCCTCGGGTAGCTCAGGAACTGTTGGTTGTTCCAGGTCATCTGATTGATCATCGGGACCCGGACCTCTTCCTCGTAGGAGTCGATCATCGGGACCAAGCGAAGGTTCGCTTCGTCGATTTCGCTGGTGTGCTGCGTCGCCGTCTTCGAGTTCGTAGAGAAGGGATCTTGCGCGCCCATCGACGGTGAGGTCGACCCCGCCGTCTCACGAAGATCTTTCGTCAACACGTTCTCCGCTTTCAACGCCGAGTCGCTGACCTGCGGGACGTGAAGAGGAGCAATGCTGTTCTCGATGTTCGGAACACGAAGGCCGAGCCCCGGCTCCAACAGAAGCTGGCCGCCAGGGATGTTCGCTTCGTCGCTGATGAGCCACATCGGGTTCGCTTCGAGCTGGGTCGCGGCCATGAGCAGGTTTCGCTTCATGTCCTTCTCCATGCTCAGTCGAGCGATCATCTCGAGCGCACCGATACCGTAGAGCTCCTGCTCGAGACTAATCGGACGCCACGCCTGGTAAGGCTTCTGCTGATGCCAGAACGGACACACGGTGACGCGAACGATGAGCTGCAAACTCTTCGGCTCGACCATCACCACGTTGCACAGACGAGTCTCGAGGTTGCCGTTGTCGTTCTTGACGACCAGCGGCCCCCACCAGTCGATGACTTCGTAGTGCGGCACGTGAGGAGCCCACGAAGCCTCCCGAGGATCGAACACTCCGTACGCGTAACTCTTCCTCTCCTTGAACTCGTCGCCGAAGCTCGTGTCACTACTGCCGGGATGCTGCTCAAGCTTCTTGAGGTTGAGCCAGTGACCCATCTCACCCATGCGCTTGACGTCGTAGTCCGGCATGCCACTTCGATCGGCAGCCCACTCAGCATCCTCAATCGAGCTCGCGTTCGGAGCCGTAAGAAAGTCGAAGATCGAAACGTTCTCGGTGCAGTTGCCATCGAAGGTGAGCTCTTGCCGCTTCACCTCGCTGAGCTTCATCTTCGTCTTGCCAGGGAAGTCCTCATCCGGGACACGCCGACCATTGCGGTAGGTCATCTCCCCGTGCTCTTGCTTCCACCACGTCTTCTGGATCGACGTGCCGTAGATCAAGCCATCACGAACGAAACGGCCAACCTTCGCTCGATGCCTTGCCACGCGGAGCTGGTCTCGGCAAAGAACCTCCTGCGCCTTGGCTGCCCCTTCGTGCTCTTCCTGCTCACCGTCCAGCTTGAACCAACGATCGCTATTAAAGAGCGTCCGGATGATCTTCGGCTGCAGCGTCTCGACCACCTTGTAGGGCTCCGGACTGTGCATCCGGTTCCGACCGAAGGAGTAGCTGTCGAGTGACTCTCCTCGATAGAGGCGGTAGAGCACGAGCCACTTGTTGCGGAGGAACTCCATGACGTTGAACACGTCCTTGAGTCCGCTGAGGACTGCCGCCCTTGCCTGCTCTTCGACGAACTTGTCATTCGCCATGTTCGGGAAGCCGATGCTCTCCTCGTAGAGACGAGCCTTCTTCTCGGCGTCGGTCCCATCCGTGAAGGCTGACTCGGTCAGCTCATAAGCGCCGAGAACCGGGGCGGTGCCTGGCTTTCTTTGGAACTTCCCCATGCCGCGCTGAGGAACGCCTCCGATCCCCGTGCGTGGGTTCGGGGGGCCGGCGGCGTTGAGGGTGTTTCCCGTCATTCCTCGGTCGGCCATCTACTTCTTCCCCTTGCTGTAGCTGCACGGGTTGCTCGCCATCCCGACGAACGGGTTCTCCCGGTCGATCCGGTCGAAGTCGCTCGACTGCTTCACCATCCCCAGCTTGCGAGTCTGGTTCGTGGTGCTCTTGGTCGGCAGTCCGGCGTCGACCTTCTTCGGATAGTTGAGTTGCTTCGACTTCATCGATCGTGTCCAGGACAGAGTAGATCGGACCTTTCCAGCCAGGCCACAGCATAGCACGGCCGGGGTACTCAGACTGATACCACTCCAGCCACGCCAGCGCACGCGCCGGATCATTGTAGAACGATCGCTTCCCGGTCGCCGGGTTCTCCGCTCCGAAGAAGTAGCCGGTTCCGCTCTCTAGCGTGAAGCCCAGCAAGTAGATCGGGCTGCACCCCATCAGGTGCGCCGTCTGGATCATGTAGCAGACCGAGTTTCCTCCAGGGTGGTAGTCGTCCCTGAAAGTCTCGGGCATGAATGGCTTGCTCCAATGCGATCGGAACACACCGTCCTTGCCGCGGCATCCACCCATCTTCGACTTGATGCCGATCTCGCTGACCGGCCACTTCTTCGTGCCGACCATTCGCAGCTGAGCAGCACCTGCCACCGAGTAAGCACCGCCGCCAAACAGGTGCTTGCTGACTACAACAGAAAGCGCGTCGGAACATCGAGAGAGGTTTGATCGCTCACTCTTCCAGACGTTCTGGTCAACGACATGCCAGACTGTGGGCTCCAGCGCTCGGAGGGTCCAGTTAGATCCGATGACGATCTGGTAACGCGCAGCGTCGATCCCTGCGGAGTCAACCAAGCCTCCGGCTCCCCCAAGGAGGAATGCAGGTCGTCCGGTAGCGATTCCTTGCAGCCACAGCGAATCAGGACTTCGGCCGCGCGGTGCGCGTAGGTGTGCCGCTTCGAAATCTGGGATGAGCATGCTTTGCCAATCGCCTCTGCTTCGTCGAGATGGTTGAGGTAGTAGAGAACCAGCTCAAGGAAGTGATCTGGATCTTGAGCTCGAGGCGCCATCGGAAACATGCGCGCCAACTCGCTGCGATGGTCGTCACTCACAACGAGCGTGCCGCACGCAGCCATCTCCATGAAGCGAGGGTTCACGTGCGAGGCCGGTAGATCGCCGTCATTCCAGAAGCCGGTGCCCCATACCGCCGGTCGAACCGTTGGCTTCTTGATCCCCTCCGGCCACTTCATCGAAGCGCCTCGACCCATCACCCGCCGCTTCCAACACTCCTGCGTAATCGATGGGTCTCGATGCACGTTGAGCCCAACCTGGCACGACGAGTAGTAGGCAGGATGATCCTTCGCTGGGACCCACTGAGGCTTCGCCTTGCCCACCGACTTCCAGAACCTGATGTCGGCACCGTCGACAACCTTCTCGACCGGGCGCAGCCACTGAGGCCTTGGAGTCAACGTCGCATTGCCAAGGAAGAAGGCGGGCTTCTTCCTCTCCGAGTAGTCGACGTACTCGAAGTGAGTCGTGTCGACCCCTGGCGGCAAATAGAAGACGTGCGTTCTTGTCGACCGCGACAGTCGATGAACGTCAACCGTCAACGCATCCATGCTGAACACGTACTTGAACGACGTCGAGTAGCGAGCTGTCTCACCTGTTTCGTAAGGCTCGTCGCAGAGGTAGACCGCAGTTGGAATGCCTTGCCGATGCAACTCAGTGACGAACTCCGGATTGCTCGCCGCCCTGCCGTGGTGACACCAAACCAAAACCGGCTTCCACTTCCCGATCTGACGAGCGATCTCCTTCGCTGTCCCCGGCATCGTGACCGATCGATACGGAGACCGCGCTGTGACCGCGGCCTTCCTCAGCACCTGGATGTCGAAGACCTTGACCTCGCACCCGATCGCTCGGAACCCATTCGTCCACCCATGACGGTAGTCGTCCGAGTAGATCAGCCCCGAGTCATCAGCGATCGCTATCCGGTTGTTCCTGGCGCCAATGGTGCGGCCCATAGCCGATGCTCCTTGTGAGAGACTTCTTCGTACCGAATGCCATCTGCCGCCCAGACGTTGAGAGCAATCTCGAACGCGCGCGCGTGCCAGAACGAAACCGGATCGACGTTGCCCGTGGGGAGGTTGCTGGCAACGAAGTCGGTGCGCAGCATCGCGAACCTGCACGGCTCCATCGATGGGTGATGCCGATTCCTCTTCACCGGCTGAAGAGCGTTGCTGGCAGTGTTCGGCCAGCTGTCCACCATCACTGCCCGAGGGTCCTTGTCGAACACTATCTTCATCTTCGCCCCCCACTTCTCGTCGACGATGCGGACGTGAGGTCCGAGGAAGACGAGTAGCGGGTGACGAGGCTTGCCCATCGACTCAACCGCTTCAGCAATCGAGCGATTCAGGTAGACCGGCTGCTCGTTGTGAAGCAGGTTCCACTCGATGCTCGAAGCCGTCAGGAACGACTCGGCCTCGACGAAGTCCTCCCTCAGGCCGCCGTCGATGATGACCGTCACGCGAAACGGAACGTCGGTGAACTGCTGAAGCTGACTCAGGCAGTCAGGAAGATGCCGAGCGTTAGCTACCGGCGTTGGGATCACGATTTCGAACACGTAGTTGCTCCTCTTGCTGCCTGGTGCCCTCAGTTGCGATGCACTTTCGCTGGCAGCGAGCGCTGCAGAAAGCGATGTAGAACCGACGATCGCGCAGCGCCGCGACCACCGGACCCTTCGGGACGATCATGTCCCTAGAGCATCCACGACACGGTACCATCGTCGTTTCGCTGTTGATCTCCGTTGCCATCGTCGGTCCTCACTAGTGGGTCACGAACTTGAGTCTCATCGACTGGAAGGATCACCTGTGGAGGTGCCGGAGGCCGCCGCTGCGTGTTCACCTGCCGAGCATCAGCCACTTGCTCTTGCGTCGCCAACAGATCCTCTCGAGTGCGAGCCGCGTGCATGTACTGGTCGCCAGGCTGAGAGTTCACAGCAACGTTCTGCTGCCTCAAGTTGTCGAAGCAGTTCTGAACACCGTTCCTCACTGCCTCGCACGCCTGAAAGACCCAATCTTCACCGCGGAAACGCTGGCTCAGAATCTCCCCCACCGCTGCTGCTGCTGCGGTTGCCTCTGGAAGATACTGCCGGCTCCGCGCTGGGGCCCGTTGGGGTGGGCCGCTTCGCCCGAGTTGCCTCGCCATATGTCGTTCGCGTCTCCTTTCTGTTGCTCGCTCTTCACGAAGTCACGAGCTGGATAGCCTCGATCGGGGTTGTAGTGCCCATCGATCATGTTCGGTCGGTGCCGGATCGCTGCTTGCACTTGGAAGCCAACCGGCGGAGAAGGAGCGAAGTACTTCCCTTCGGCATCCTGCTTGTCCAAGTCGCTGATCGCGTCAGGGATGTCGTCATGGCCAGAGAACGGCCACTCGGTCATCTCGTCGATCAACGGCTTCCACTTGTTCCACTGGCTGCGAAGCGACCTCGAGAAATAGATGTTGCTACCGCGGAACTTCGGCTCGATCGACTCGATGCGGATCTCCTTGATCTCCTGGCTGCGACCGGGAATCGGGATCATCTTCGGCCGCGTGAACGTCTCGCGACGAATCTCTTCGAACAGGCTCGAGAGCAGCTCCGTGTGCGTCACCTTCTCGACAACGAGACCCTTCATGTTGATCGGCTGATACCGATCCCAAAGGGTGCACGCGATCTTCACCGAGTCTGATGGCTTCCACCTGCCGACGTAGAAGTCGCGCACGTAGGCGACGCGATTGCAATCGATCGAAACAACCCAGAAGCAGGTTCGGTCCGCCTTGCCCTTCTTCTTCTCCTCGGAGATAAACGCAAAGTCGGTGAAGATGTAGGTCCACACCGACGATGGGATGTCATCGTCCTCGATGACCCGGAAGTACTCGGGCTTGAAGATCTGCTCTTCGTCGGTCGTCGGCTTGTTCTCGTAGAAGCACGCGAACATGCGCGGTGGTAGCAGAGCCTTCTGGTTCGCCACGAACGCACGCGTGAGACGACCAGGGAAGAACAGCGTGCCGTCGTCGTTCTGCCACCCGTGGATCGAGAGCTCGAACAGAGCTCTCATCTCCGGCGTCTTCATGATGTGGCAGTAGAGATCCGAGTAGTGATGCAGCGTGCCGATCATCAGGATGCGGCAACCAGGATCGAGTTGAGCGAGGATCTCGCCGAACCAGTCCTTCAAGCTCTCGATCGACTCGGCCGTGCGAGTGTTCTCCTTCGAGACGACGTCATCCATGACGACGAGGTCCCAGTGCGAGCCGGTCCACACCTCACCAGCGCCAGCCGCCAGCAGTGTCGACTCCTTCACGTGGCTGATAGTGCGCAAAGCAGAGGTGAACTCGCCCGTGGCCTCTCTCCACTCCTTGTCCTTGCGATGCACACCGAACCGCTCGCGGAACCACTGCGAGTCGATGATCTTCATCGCCTGCTTGACGAACTTCTTCGCCTGCTTGCCCGTTTCCGAGCACACGCAGATTCGGATGTTCGGGTTGCGCGCGATCTCCCAGCACACCAGCGCGACGTTGAACACCGCGCTCTTGAACGAGCCTCGCGGCCACAGCTGGATCTTCCCCTTGTAGATCCCTCGGTCGCTCTCAGGGTCAGGGCTCCATGACCAGTTGAGGATCTCGACAGCACCGCGACCATGAGGCTGCTCTTGCGCGTCAGGCGCAGCTCCACTGTCTCGAGCGAAGTCGAGAAAGCCTGCCTTGGTCTTGTAGTAATCCGCCTCCTTCGCCAACCGATAGGAACGGAGCTCTTGAGGGCTGAACTTGCTCAGGTCGGGAACACTTTCGTCCACGAGAACCTGAGGTTCGGCCCCTTGCGCTTTATCACCCATGGTCGCCATCCTCCACATCCGCGCTGCTGGCTCACCTTGGCCAGGCGCTTCTTTCGATTCACCGCTACGGACCGGTCGAGCGTGTCGACCATCGCGTCGATGATCTGTTCCTTGCCGAAGAACATCGCGAAGAGATCCTTGCGCTCATGCACCTTGAAGTGCTGACGGTAGACCTCCTGCATCTGAACGTCGCTCCAGCCCTTGTTGCCAGCGAAGTCCTCGTCGTAGCCACCGCACAGCTCGAAGTCGTCCCTGTGGATCAGGAACGTGTTCGGCGACGTCATGTTGATGCCGCGCTCCGGCGCACCGACATGGCTGAGGCCGTACTTGATCACCTTCCCGCGCTGCACCTTGTCAGTCGCCTGGATCATGCGCTCGAGGTGATCGGCCTCGAAGACCATGTCCGGGTCGATCATAACGCACCAACCGCTCGCTTTGTGCATCCCCAGATTGCGCGCGCCCATCTGGTTCCAGTGGATGTTCTCGTCGACGCGGTAGACGCGCGTACGCACGAGCTCGTGGAAGAGGCCCCCCATCTCGTGGGTAACCGACGGGTCGCCATGATCGTCGACGATTATGAATCGCAGCTGCTCACGCAGAGCAGGCGAGTAGGTGCGAAACTCCTGCAGCTGACGAGCCAGCATGAACGGCTGCCCGTAGATCGCCATGACGATGGTCAGCACCATTTTCGATCGAACCAAGCTGAGTGTTCGTTGACCTTCATGACCTGCTCGTAGCTGAGCTTGCCGCCGGGAGAGGAGTTTGTCGCCGCCAAATCGAACTCATCGAGCTCAATGTCCTCAACGCCGAGACGCATCGCCGTCGCCTGCAGGTAGTCACGACTGCTAACCATCTTCTCAAACTCGATGCGTAGCGTGCCTGGCATGCCTAACAGCATGTCGAGAGCCATCAGGTCGCTTCGAAGCGTAGCCAGGAACTTGGTCCACGTTGCAGGTCGCCTGAAGAACGCGCTGCGCGCGATGGCCAGCGGAGGTCGGACGATCACCGCGAGCTGGCCGTACTTCAGCGCCGCCGCTTCGTGGCGCTTCCGGCTGTCGACGTTGCCGAAGAACCGGCGGCCGACCGGCGTCTTGTTGTGCTCGTGCTCGACCGTCCACTGCTTGCTCCGGTTGAGCTCGCGCGCCAGCCACTTCGTACCGCTGCGACCATGACTCGTCACGAGGAAGGTGTTCATCAACCGTCACACCTCCAGATGCGCGTCTCACCACGTGGCTCGTAACGATTCTCGGTAACCATGTATCCGAACGGCCGGACCAGCGAACCGAACCTATGCATTTGCTCGCTCGTGTGATGCTCCGCAACGATCAACGGCCGGCAGTCGGTGAGCAGCTGCGTCGCCCCCTCGATGGCCTCGCACTCACTGTCCTCAATGTCTAGCTTGATCAAGCCGACCTTCAGACCGAATCGGGTATCTCGCTGATGGCGCTTCCAGATGTCGTCGAGCGTGGTGCACTTCACCAGCATCTTCTTGGCCGGATTGCCGGGGCCGCGAACGATGTGCGTGCGGCCGGCGTTGCCTGGCGGGATCGCACTCAGATGGCACTCGGTCTTGCCGGGCTGAGCAAGAGCGGCCTCGACGAGATCCCACGACGTGCTGGTCGGAAAGTCTGGCTTCACAAAGTTGCGCTCGATGTTCCCTTCCAGCACCGCAGCGATTTCGGGATGCGCTTCGACCGAGATCACGTGGCTGACCGTGGTCAGGTACTTCAGGAAGAAGAGCGTGTGGTTGCCGACGTTCGCACCACCGTCGATCACCGTGCCTTCGATGTCGTACTCGATCAGGTCTTCGAGCAGTTCCCGTTCCTGGAACTGTCCCCTCGCACCGCCTTCCCTCGCAGCGATGTCGTCGGGCGACATGTACTCAATCTCGGTTTCATCGACACCGTGGATCAGCGTGAAAGTTGTTGCTTCAGACACTCGGCGACCTCTTGTGGTTCAGGGTTCCAGTTCTCGGCAGCCTGCACGTTCGGCAAGCCGAGAGGGTTCCAAACTCGCTCGTAGCGCGCCTTGTCCTTCCGGTTCCCGGACCACCAGACGACAGGAGTTGCGCAAGCGTTCATGAGATGCAGCGGGCCGCTGGAGGGGCCAATGCCAAAGTCGGCCGAAGCCATCAGGCCGACCACGGTCTCGAGCGGTGCGCCACGAAAGTCTTTCGTTCCAGGCGGTGCTAGTGAATCGTTGTTGCTGCCGATCGCGAAAACGTGCGCTTCCCTGAACTGCTCGAGCAACGCGATCCACTTCGTCACCCACCAGTTGCGCTCCGGTTGCTTTTCGCTGCAGTTTCGCGCGTGAATCACGAAAGTCGTGCCCATCTTCCGGTCGGGCTTGCCGTAGGACTTGTGCTCCTTGTGGATCAGGTGCGGAGGCTCACCGTTCGGCCACGAGTAGTTCATCTGCAGCGGCGTGATGATGCGGGCCTTCTTCACCTTGGGCTTCCACATCGCCGCGCGACGGATGTATCCCGTGTCGCGCAGCCGAACGCCGTTGACGAAGCCGTTCACGCAGTCCGACTTGGTGAGGTTTGGCTCTTCGTGCTCGACGATCTTCGTCGCGAAGTCCTTGTAGAGCTCACCGTGGCCGGGACGGCACATCACTATCAAGTCGGTGCCGGCGTGGTGGTTGTTCCGCATCCAGCGGAGCCACGGAACCCACATCGCGACCTCCCAACCGAACTCACCAAGGAACGGAGCGGCGATCATGCGCGCCACTCCATGTGACCGCAGAACGGGCACGTCTGACCGGTGACCCGCCCCTTCATCAGAAGATCCTCACTCTGCCACATCCGATGCATCGGACTCCGTGAATGAGATTGCTCTCCGCATCGAACAAAACGACCGGTTCGCAGTGATTCCAGCCACCCCAATGAGCTACTCGATGCTTCAGCTTGTTCCACCACTTCATCCGTCTGCGTCCTCGGTGCTGAGCTCGTCCGGCACTCCTTCACCGTCGGCGAGCGATTGTTCGTGTGCAGCCACCGCTTCGACGCGGAGGCGCTTCTTGTTCACCAGGTCGGCGAGCAGATCGATCTCCTGCTTCGCTTCGTCGGTCAGGCCATGCGTGACCTCGACTCGATGAATCGCGCGCTCCACCACGCCGACCGACTGCAACACGCCGACGAGCTCCTTCTGGAACTTCCACATCGCCGAGTAGTTGCCTTGCTCAGCAGCGAGCTCGGTCACGCGTTCGTAGACCGTCTGCATCTGGCCGACGAGCGTGTCGAGCCTGATGCCGCTGACCTGCGCGCCAAGCTGGTCCGAGTACGCGTTGTAGGTCTCGCGCACCTTGCGCTCACCGATCTCGAAGTCGTTCGAGATCGCGAGCGTCGAGAAGCCGGTCGCGCGCAGCTTGACGATGATCGCGGCCTTCTGCGGATCCGAGAGGCCAGCGAACCATTCCGCGCGCTTCGACCGCGGCTGCTCTTGCAGCGTGCCCCACAGTCGCGTCCCGAGATCCTCGAGCGTGTACTTGCGAGTGACGCCGTCCTTTGGAGGGAGAGCGGTCAGGCCGTTGTCGACGAGCAGATCGGCGAGCTCTTGGACCGACAAGCCGACCGCTTCGGCCGCGGCAGCCGCGGTCTTCATCCCATCGCTGTCCGCGATGACCGGAGGTGCCTGCGGCTTGCCCAAGGGTTACTTCTTGTCGGCCCGCGGCACGACCGTCTTTGCCTTCGCCGTGATCTTCACCGTCGGCTTCGTCACGACCTGGATGTCCATGATCTCTTTGAAGGCGATCACCGCGACCTGCTTGCCGGTCAGCAGGTCGCCCGAATCGTTGCGGATCCACTGCATCGCGGCGAGTGTGTGCTCGAAGTTCGGGATGTCCGGGATCGGCACGAGCGCGCCCTGCGGCAGCTGCTGGCCGGCGCCGATGATCTGGTAGATGCAGTAGTCGCCCTCGCCATCGCCGAGCACGCGCTTCCGGGTGCCGCGCGCCGGGTGCTTCCGCTTCGGCTTCGATGGGACCGGAGTATCGGTCGGGGTCTCCGGTGCTTTGTTCGCTGTGGTCATCGCGGCAACATACCCATGCTATGCGGGGTTGCAATCCCTATGCGTCGACCGCGTTGTCGTGCCCTTGAAGCTGGAGGGTCAATTCCTCGACCTGCTCTCGCAGCCTGCCGATCGTTTCTGCCTGGCCAGCAGAGTGCTGGTTTGCTAGGCCGAGCTTGCCATGCATACGGGTCAGTTCATTGAACACGTCGATTAAGCAATCCTGCAGAACCTCCTCGCGGCGCGCGTCCAGCTCCCAGTAAGGAGCCTCCATCGCATCTTCACTGAGGCTCTCCACTACCACCTGATCCCGCTTTGTCTGCACCACCCTCGCCTGATTCTTCCCTGGGGAGCCAGTCCACAGGATGCGCGGCAAGGTGGGCTGTGAAGGCATCGCATCGGAAATGTTTTGGCCTGTCTTCATATGCGCACGCTACCACGGCGTCATCGGATAGGAAGACCATTCCGCATTTCGAGCACTGCCGGATAGAGGGATCCTCCCTGAGCCTCCGGAGGGCGTGCCCACGGTCCGGTCCCGGGCCCTTGGCCACGAGGGACCCCGTCACGTTCGTTTCAGCCCCACGCTTGAACGTCGGCCCCTCTCGCGTGCGCTGCCTCCCCTTCCGCGGATAGCGAGCTGCCCACTCGCGTAGCGAGGCCGTTGGAGGTGGGGAGCCAGCTTCGCGATGCCACTCCGCGATGTCGATCAGCAAGCTCACCGCCCCGCCAAGGCTCAGCGCCGCCGGCTTCTGGTAGAGCATCTCGCTCATCGCCTCGCGCCACTTCCGCAGCCGATCCGCGTGCACCTGGTTGAAGCTCATCTGCTCAGTCGCCATCGGTGTCCACCGTGCGGTCATGCTCGATGGCTTCGTCATCACCCATCGTTCGCCAATCGGGCCACTTCCTCTTCTGGTTCTTGTGGAACTTGTCCTCCAACGCCTGCTCAACCTCGTGAGGCTTCGCGCCACTGCGCCAGCAAAGGTCCAGTGCCAGAATCAGCACATCGACCGCCTCATCGATGGAGTGGTCGCTCTCCGCAACCTCAGCCAACTCCTTGGTGATGTGCGCGCAGATTCCCCGAGTCCTCTTGCCAGGACCGAAGGTCTTCGCAGACCACGCGGCCTGCTGCTCGAGGAAGCTCTGGAACGTCAAGTCGTAGCTCGGATAGCCCATCGCCACACCCTACCGCCCCGCGCGCTGGCGTCAATACCTTAGTCTACAGAGCTCTTTGTCGGACCCTCTTGCCCTGTTCCCCCCCCCATACGTGTAAGAGTATAGACACACACACACAACACAACACACAACACACAACACACATCATCTCTTAGAAGAAGAAGAGAAGAGAGAATACTATATTCTCTCAGTTTTGTATGCATTCTGTATGCATTTTGTTCGGTAATTTTTAGGGAAATGGGCTCGAGTTGGTCAAGCACCACCCCTCCACCGGGTGAAATGGGCGCGGCGGCGGAGAGTGGGGGGGTACTTCATCTACTATGCACCGTATATGGGACCCGGGGGGCGTTCAATCACGCAATCGACCATGACATGGGGAGTTGCGAGCCATTATGGACCTCAGCATCCATAGTACGCAGAGGCGCGACACCCCCACAAAACCTGCATTATACTGCATACTGCCTTCACTTCCCACGCCCCCGTCATTTCATCCCCAGACCTATGCGATAGCACACACCACATGTCTCATCATGAGACTAATCACCTGCATCCCCTTGCCCATCTGCGCACACGTGATAGACTGCTAGCATCATGGCTACTCGCTACCTAGTCACTGATCGTTTCAACTACACCACTGAGTTTACTGGCCCGCAGGCAATGGCCGCGGCGCTGTCCTTTGCTAAGAAGGGCGCTCACGAGGTGATGAACGATCCATCGCTCACCGATGCCGTCGAATCCAAGGGCATTCACCCCAGTATTCGATTCCCACGCGTCCAGTGCGATCACGGCGATGGCACAGAAACCGACGTCCCTTACTCCATCCTGACCTACTGAACCCATGCTCTTCTCTCGCCCTGAGCGCATAGCCATGCCTTGGCTCTACCGCGCCTACCTCCGTTCCCGCCCGCTCTACTGTCCCGCCAAGCGCGCTGCGCTTCGCTCCATCCTCGGTGACTTGACGTGATGCGTGTCCGCATCGTCTACGAAGTCAAGGTCGCTGACGGCACTGACATATCTTCCATCCTTGACGGCGCTCAGGAAGCTGCCCGCGACGTCATCGACCACATCGAGGCCGTTGGCGTGTCCGTGCGCTTGTTCGGTGACGATGTCTCGGTCGAAGAGGCGAAGTCGAAAGAAGAGTCATGAGATACACAGACCGTGATTGCTACGCGGCGCTGATCCGTGTGGCTGCTGCGCTCAACGAGCAGGACAGCCGGCCTGAGGTGACCTGGCACGTTGAGACGCCCAATGTCGAGAAGAAGGCCGGCATCGCGCTGGCCAGCCTGGCAGAGCGTCTTGGCGTCCAGATCAAGGGCTGGCGCGATCCAGATCAAGGGCGCGCGACGAGGCGCCTCGTGCTCGATCATGCGCCCGCCTGCTACGGTGGCGGCGTGCGTGCCATGTACTGCATTGGCTCCTCCACCGGCCAGCATACGCCCACATGGTGGAAACCCTCCGCCGGCCTTGGCCCGGGCGCCGTCCCGCGCAAACAGTTCCTGCACATCCTTGGCGCTGTGGAGGGCGTGCTGACGTGATCTACGACCCCACCACCTGGCTCCTCTGCGCCGCCTGGGCAGCCCTTGGCTTCGTCTTGGGACACCGCCTTGGCCGCCTGATCCATCCCCTAGACAGCGAGGCAGAATGAGATACCGACCAGTAGAGGACGTACTCGGCCGCGGCATCGTTGATTCCCTGATGTCTTGGCGTGTCGTGACTCACATCGAAACCCCCGGATGCGACGGCAGCGTCACCTCTAAGTGCTTGCAAGGGATCATCTGTAACGCACTCAACAAGGCGCTCGATCCCAGTTCCGTCACCTGCCCTAAATGCGGTGAACCGATCACCCACGAGGAAGGCGACACCTACACACTCTGCTCCAACGGCCACAAGAGCTGCTCTGCAGGCAACTTCTGATGGGATACGCCGAGAACATCGAAGACCTGCTCTCCCGCATACGCAAGGTTGCGAAGAAGCACCCAGACGAAGTGCTGGCATTGACGTCGCCCTTCGGCTTGTTCAAGCTGGGCATGCCCGATAGCGACAAAGACACGTTGGCACAGGCGTCCGCATGTCTCAGGGTTGTCCAACGCGAGCTTCGCGACTTGACAAGCAATGGCGAAGGTGATTCGCTGCAGAAGTGAAAGAGTTAGCATGGAGGCGCCGAACACAGGGCGGCGCACGAGACGAGCTGAGGCCCCACCGCTGGCGAGATGGTGGGGCCTCTTTTATATGCAGAGCTGGCATTTCTACATCAAGTCGCTAGTCTCCGCATCGCTCGCCATCGCGTACCGCTACTGCATCTCATTGGGCAGTCTTCCGCGGAAGCGATGGTGGGCAACTAATCTTTCCCGAAACGGCAGCAATGGCTGCGCGCCTGGAAACATGGACAAAGAGAAGATCAAGCCCTACGCCAACCTGCGAGGCGCCGACCTGCAAGGCACCAACCTGCGAGGCGCCGACCTGCAAGACGCCGACCTGCGAGGCGCCAACCTGCTATGCGCCGACCTGCGAGGCGCCAACCTGCAAGGCGCCAACCTGCGAGGCGCCAACCTGCGAGGCGCCAACCTGCAAGGCGCCAACCTGCGAGGCGCCAACCTGCTATGCGCCGACCTGCGAGGCGCCAACCTGCAAGGCGCCAACCTGCGAGGCGCCAACCTGCTATGCGCCAACCTGCGAGGCGCCAACCTG